>OJMC01000026.1_pt1 | contig 50807 bp, 37 predicted proteins | sample 1596731 | NCBI WGS metagenome assembly OJMC01 (sample SAMEA3904698, study PRJEB24821) | metagenome | biome: Builtin; feature: hospital; material: surface | place: USA | collected 2013-08-19
TGTTGGGTGGCCGACGATGGGCAGATCGACCAGGCTGCGGATGACGTGGTCGCGGAATACTCCAGGCTGACCGCACGTGGGGCATTCATTGATGGGCTCGACGGGCTCGGCTTCGATGACGGTGACATCGCCGTGTTCTGCGGCCCCGGTGATAGTAACTCCTAGTTCTGCGGTGCGGCAGATGGTATCGACGATGACATTTCCGTTAGGCTGCACAGTAGGTCCTTGGTTTGTACGGATGGATTAGACACCCTTATTCCTACAAAGCCAAGGACCCCAATATCTTGTGCCACGCCCGAACCCCCGGCGAACTAATCAATGCACCCTAAAACCGGAAGAGCCCGGAAACGCCCAAAGCGAGTCCGGCGATAGCAGCGAAGGCAACTGAACGAGCGGTACGAGAGATCTTGTTCACGGAAACTGGTCCTTTACACGAGTTCTGAAATGAGACACCACGTCTCATTAGCTGTGTGCAATCCATTCCCCACGGTTCACGCACCATGACCTGACCCGTTGCTAAGATTCTTTCGCCTGCCGAGAGCAGTTTTCAGGTGAAACGCCTACGCAGGCCTTAGCCTTAACTAACGATAGCCTGTGGATTACACAACTAGATCCTATCCCAGCACCTGAGGCAAAGTCCCCGACTAAAGCCCCCCCCCCGGAGATTCAGCCAGATCACTCAAGGTTCCGCTTCATCCACGCTAGCGTGAAAACTTTTTTCGCAGCTCGACAAACGTTTTTGTAGCGCCATATAGCTTCCTGTGAAATTGAACACATTACCCATTTAAGGGGGTAAACCTATTCGATTTTACCCCCGTCACATAGCAAGCAACCATCACACAGAAGAATGGCTTTTGGAGAGCACCCTCCAGCAACAGTAAAACAACCATTAATACTGCCAATACCAGCAGATAATTCAGAACCTTCAGCAGCCCAACAAAAGGAAGTATCGCCAAGAAGGCCCAGGGGTATTCCGAAGCCATTCAGATCCTCAGCTTTCAACAAGCCACATGACTGAAAGTTAATAGCGTTAAGATTCTCTGGAGCAGCTCTCTACGAAGCGTCAGCCGCGGATGCGGCACGAAGGAGCGCCGCATAAGCGCCATCGCGGGCCAGCAGGTCGGTATGGGTGCCGCGCTCAACCATACGGCCGGCATCGAGGACAACGATCTGGTCGGCATCGCGGATGGTGGACAGGCGGTGGGCGATGACCAGGCGGGTCGCATCCGCACCAAGGACTGCTTCCTGGATAGCGCGTTCGGTTTCGTTGTCGAGGGCGGAGGTGGCCTCATCCAGAATGAGCACCTGGGGTTGGCGCAGCAGCGTGCGCGCGAGCGAGAGGCGCTGCTGCTCACCGCCGGAGAAGCGGTAGCCACGCGAGCCTACGAGAGTATCGAGTCCCTCGGGAAGCGCAGCGATGACCTCATCCACGCGGGCGGCGTTAAGCGCCGCCCACATCTGTTCCTCGCTGGCATCCGGCTGCGCGAAGAGGAGGTTCTCGCGCACCGTGCCATGAATGAGGTAGATCTCTTGGGAGACCACGCCGATGACCTCCGCGCGCTGCTCGGCAGGAATGTCACGCAGGTCTACCCCACCTAAGAGCACGGAGCCTTCCGTCGGGTCGGCCAAGCGCGCCAGGAGCGCGGCCACCGTGGATTTGCCGGAGCCGGTATGCCCCACTAGCGCGGTGGTGGTGTGGGCGGGGATGGTGAGAAAGACGTCGGAAAGCGCGTCGGTGTCTGTGCCGGGGTAGCGGTAGGAGACGCGCTGGAGGGCGAGGGGAGGCGTCGGCAAGCTGGGCGGGCTCGGTGGCTTCTTTGAGCTCGGGCTTCAGGTCTAGATACTCGAAGATACGGCTAAACAGCGCCATGGACGCCACCCACTGCGCGCCCACGTTAAGCAGGCCGGTAATGGGACGGAAGATTTGAGTCTGCAGGGTACTAAACGCGATGAGCGTGCCAATGGTAATCCCCGGGCTCAAGCCGGCGACGAGATAAATCAGCGCTGGCATGACGCCAAAAATGATTTGCGTGAGCGCCACCATCGCCACCAGAGTGGCCACCGTCATGGTGAGGTTGCTGGCCACGGAGGTCGCCGTGGTGGTCACCGTGCCGCGCATGGCCGCGATGTCGTTGGTCAGGCGGGACTGGATTTCCCAACCGCGGTTGTTGGTGAAGAACTGCAACGATTGGCGCCGCAGGTTGGCAAAGACCTAGGTGCGCGGCGAAAGGCAACCGGGTGCTGGGCCAGCTGATCGACGTCCGCCGGGTCCTTCACCGCGGTGTGCATCGGCCGAGCCATTGCCTAACCGCAGGAAACGATTGGCTGCGGGTCGTAGACCGTGGTGGTGGTTTCGCGCGAAATCTCGCGGCCGGAGAGGTCTTTGATGATGCGGGTATCCGAGGTGGTAAAGCCCGGCGCGCCTGACGACGGCGAGCAATTCTCACCCACCGACATACGGGTTGGCTGGGTGGTGGCCCAGCGACCGTTGTTGACAGACTCCACATTGTAGGTCTTCACGCCCTTGAAGCGAACGGTGATCTTGCCGCCACCGAAGTCGGTCTCAATGCGGACCGGGGTGTTCGTGGTGTTCTTGAACTGCAAGTCGATGGAACCCTCGTACACGGTAGCCTCGCGGCCGGCCGGGTAGCGGGAGATGTAGTAAGAGTGCGGCGTGTGGGCCACGTCCTCGAAGCCGGCGAAGTAAGCGGCATTGTAGAGCGTGGTGGCGAACTGCGAGATGCCGCCGCCGACCGCAGTGCCGGAGTGTCCATTGATGATGATGCCGGACTCCACGTAGCCCTGCGCCGTGCCGCGCGGGCCGGTGTAGCCGTTGAGGGAGAAAGTCTCGCCTGGGTTGACCACAGCGCCGTCGACCTGCGCCGCCACGCGGCGGATATTCTCGCCCGATGCGCCAGAGAAACCGCCGGTGGAAAACTCCGACACGGTGTCGTTGAAGGTGGCCTTTTCCGCCATCTCGGTGGTGTACTCCGCCGGATCCGGCTTGTAGTCCGCATCCCAGGTGCGCTCGTCGCCCTTGACGCGCTTATCGAAGTCCTTCAAGGTCTTCTCCCAGTCGATAATCGAGCCATCGACCGATGGAGTCACATTCATCTTGTCGCCGCTGAAGGAAATCTTGGCATTCTGGCCTGGCACCTGCGCGCCATCCATGCGCTCCTCGAAAAGCTGCTGCGCCTTCGGCGTATCCACCTTCAGCTCCAGCTTGCCATCCTTCGCCTCAATGGAGACGAACTGCGCGATTTCGTCCTTGCGCAGCGTGCCCGCGACGTTGTTCTCGCCGTTGATGGTGAGCGGGTTGTCGAGGGCCTTGGCGACGTCGCCAGTGCGCATCGCCTCAATCGCGTCGTCGTTGATAGCGGGCTCCACCTCGACAGGCTCTACCTCAACGCCCGCCGGGTCGAGCCAGTTTTCGGTGATGCCATTTTTCAAATCATCCGGCTCCACCGTCTGGCCCAGCACTGGCTTGGTCACCTTAAGCTGGCCGTTGTTGAGCTCCAGCATGCCATCCTTCGGTGCGAAGGAGAGCTCGTTCTTCACGCGCTCCAGCGCACCATCCAGTGCAGTGTCGTCAATATCAACGGCGACCGGGATTTCCTGTGTGGCCTTTACGAAGCTAAAAAGACGAGTCACCGGGTTATAGGAAGCATCCGGAATGCCGTCCACGGCCTTCTGGTAGTTCAGGGTCAGGCCTGACTCGGCAGGGACTAACTGGGAAGACTTCTCCCCGGAGGTGACGTTGACGGGCTTGGTCTCGACGTCGCCAAGCTCGCGCTCCAATTTCTCTACCGCAGCGGTGCGCTCCATGCTGGAGATGTCCACACCGCCCACGGACGTCGCACGCGGAACCTTGCCCTGATTAGCAATAACGTCCCACGTGTAGGCGATGCCCGCGATCAGGAGAAGGCCGACGATCACGCCGAGGGTGATGCGCCAGCCTTTGCCAGTTTGCTGTCCTACTGCCTTTTTCACGCCTTAAAGACTATCGTTCGAGCTGCAACATTCCTAGTAAGGTCCCGTTTACTCGGCCAGACGCCGGGCAGAAGTTTGCAGTTGCTCCTCGGTCAAGGTGCCGTCATCGAGGGCTGCCACGACGGCGTCGATAGCCGCGTCGAAGCCCCCGTCAGTGGACCACAAGGGCATGTCAGCACCCGCCCCAATCGCAGCGACCACCGCCTGCGGCACGTCCATCGTATCCGCGATAGACGCCATTCCGCCCAGGTCATCGGTGTAAATGGGGCCTTCGAAATGCAGATGCTCGCGCGCGAGCTTATAAGCGGCCGGATTGATAGAAGCCGCCGTTTGGCCATCGCCCAGGCCCGGCACAGCGAGGTGGCTCATCATCAGGCCGGCCCCAGGGGCCGCGGGGACGGCTTTCTCGAAGGGCACGAACTCGTGGGTGTAGAGCTCCTCCAGTGGCGGGGTCACGGCCTCAGCCAGGTGGGTATCCCCCGAGGCGCGCCCGTGGCCTGGGAAGTGTTTGAACACGGCTTCGACGCCGGCCGACTCAAGGCCGCGGGCAAAGGCTGCGCCATACTCACCGGCTTGCGCCGGATCGGTGGAGAAGGAGCGGTCCCCCACCACTTCGAGCCCGCCGCCGTCGACGTCGAGGACCGGGGCGAAATCCACGTTGATGCCGTGTGCCTTGAGCACGCGGCCGATCTCCGCGCCGATCCTCTCCACATCCTCCGGGCTGCCGTCTGCGGCCATCTGCTGCGGGGCCGGGAATTCCCCGAGGACTTCGGAGAAGCGCTGCACGCGGCCGCCTTCAAAATCAATGGAGACCTTGAAGTCGCGGCCCAGCTCCTCTCGCAGGGCCACGATGTTGCGGCCCTCTTCGGTGAGCAGATTCGGGTCCGCCCAGCTGGGGATGAAGATGCCGCCCGCGCCGGCTTCGAGCTTCTCGCGTGCGTCGTCGTAGTTGACGGCCGGCGGCATGAGCAGGGAGGCCGCCAGCTGCCGGCGGTCCGTTGCGGCGGGCGCGGCGCTGGTCTGTGGGGTAGCACTGGCGCTTGACGACGCCGTGTTTTCCGGCGGCGCGACCTCCTCATCCGCGCAAGCCACCAAGGTACTTCCGAGCCCCACCGCGGCGAGTACGGCAGCTGCGCGCACTCGTACCTGCGGACGCGAAAAAGCGGCTGCAGATTCAGCCGCGGGACGGAAGCAATGGGAAAGATGCATGCCCTCCAGTGTGCACGATTGGCCACGCAGCGGCCGTGAAGGGGGTTACTATGGCCCCTATGAGTAACGCAGAGACCATGTTGATTGCTTATGACGGCTCCACTCGCGCTGCCCGCGCCATGGAGCATGCGGCCCGCCTGCTGCGCCCGCGCCGCGTGGAAATCCTCACGGCGTGGGAGCCGGTTGCCCGCCAGGCCGCGCGTGCCGTGAGCCGCACGGGTTTGCACCAGTCCACCGTAGCGCCGGATAACGTCGAGGACGATCCCGCTTACGAGGAGGCGCTGCGCATCTGCAAGCAGGGCATCGAGGTCGCCGAGAGCCTGGGGCTGAGCGGCCGCGCTCACCTGGTGGAGTCGGTGACCACGATTGCTTCCGCCATTGTCGACGCCGCGCAAGAACTCGACGTCGACGTCATCGTCACCGGCACCCGCGCGCTCAGCGGCTTCCGCGGCTGGTGGACCAACTCCACTGCCGAGCACATCGTGCGTAATGCGGGCCTTCCGGTGTTCATCGTTCCGCCCGAGCTTGACGACGACGAGGACGACGAGGAACCCGAGGCCCACAGCTAGTCGCATCCCCGGCGCGATTCGTACAGGAATTGCGCCGTGTAGCTGCTAGTATCTAGGACCATGGCACTCGAGACGGACTCCCTCAACAAGCGCACCCTCGGCCCAGCCGTGGGCAGCACCGTCGTGGGCATCGCCCTCGGCGTCATTACGGTGATTGGCATCGCGCAGTTCTCCAACGCTGACGTGGTCCCGGCAGGCAACGCTGTGTCTACTTCCGACGCCGTCATGGGTGGCCCGGAGTACGGCTCCCGCAACTAATGTGCGTGGCTTTTTCTCCCGCGGCATAGCCCGCCGCCCGCAGCTGCGCTGGCGCCTTGTCGGCCTGCTAGTGCTAGCGATTATTGTCTTTAGCCAGCCTTTTGGGCTGACCGCCGCAGACACCAAACATGACCTCGCCGCGAACCCACTGGGGTTTCTGCGCGGCGCCCTGCACGCTTACACCGAGGTCTTCACCTTGGGCCAGCTGCAGAACCAGGCCTACGGTTACTTGTTTCCACAGGGCCTGTTTTTTCTCCTCACTGACTTCCTCCCCGACTGGATAGCCCAGCGCCTCTGGTGGTGGCTCGTCCTCGGAGTGGGTTTTTGGGGCTTCCATCGTCTCATTTTCGCCGCTCTGCCGTCGCTGCGGCAAGCGCCCGGCTGGTGGCCTTTCTTGGCCGCGCTGCTCTACTCGCTCTCCCCGCGCGCGCTAACCACGCTGGGCGCCATCTCCTCGGAGACTTGGCCGGTCATGCTCGCGCCTTGGGTCGTACTGCCTTTCCTGCGCCGCGAGCTGAACTGGCGCGACGCCGCGGCCGCCATCATTCCCGTGGCGCTGATGGGTGCGGTCAATGCCACGGCTACGCTCGCGGCCTGCGTGCCCGCCGCCGTGGTCCTGTTCTATAGCCGCGCTTGGCGCCCCGGGCTGGCCTGGCTCGCCGGCTGCGCCGCGGTATCGGTCTGGTGGATCGTCCCGCTGCTAGTACTCGGCCGCTACGCCCCTCCGTTTACCGAGTTCATCGAGTCCTCTTTTGTCACCACCCGCTGGCTCAACCTGCCGGAGATTCTGCGCGGCACCACCAGCTGGGCGCCCTTCGTCGACACGGAACGCAGCGCCGGATATGCCCTAGCCGTCGAGCCTTTCTTCGTTCTGGTTACCATCGCGGTGGCGGCCGTTGGCCTGTACGGGCTTAGCCGCCTGCCCCGCGTATGGCCGGTGATGCTGTGCGTGGGCATCGCCATCTTGGGCACCCACGCCGCGTGGTACCTGCATGCTCTCGACGGCCCACTCGCGGCGCTGCGCAACCTCCACAAGTTCGACCCCCTAGTTCGCATCCCGCTCCTGCTCGGATTCACCGCGGCCACCGCCCCCCTTTCGCTGCCTGACTCGGGCCGCGCGTGGCTGCGTCCCTCCCGGAAGCAGGCGGTTGCCGTGCTGGTGGCGGCGCTCGCCTGTGCCTCCTTCTCGCCCGCGTGGACCGGCCGCCTCCTACCCAAGGGCGCCTATTCCGCGGTCCCCGACTACTGGCACGAGGCCGCGGACTTTCTCAACGCCACCGCCCGCGATACCCGCACGCTGCTCTTCCCCGAGTCCTCCTTCGCGCGCCAAGGCTGGGGCTGGACCCGCGATGAGCCGGCGCAGGCGCTTCTCGACGTCCCCTGGGCCGTCCGCGACGCCATCCCTCTGGTTCCGCCCGAGGCCATCCGCGGTCTCGATGGCATCGTCGCCGCGCTTCACGACGATCCCCGTACCGGCACCGCTGCACTCCAACGCCAAGGTATCGGGGCGATCCTGTTGCGCCACGACCTCGCCTCCACCGAGGGGGCCAGTGGCCGCGACGACTCGCAGCTAGCCGCTTGGCGCAACGCCTCCTCTTACGGCGGCCAGGTCCACGCTTTCGGCCCCAATGACGAGGTTGAGGTCATCATCCTGCCGCACCAAGACTCCGCGGGAGCGCTCAGCACCACTGAGCCCGTACGCGTCGCAGGCGGCGGCGAGTCCTTGGCCTTCCTCGATGCGCATTCGGCCAACCGGCCTGCGTATGAGCTGGTGGAGGGCAACGCCGACATCGTCACCGATACCCCTACCCTGAGCGACCGCAACTACGGCACCCTCGACGGCCCCATCTCCGCCCCGCTGGGCGCTGAGGATCCCTCGACCGTGAACAACCGCCTGCGCGACTACCCCTCCGCAGGCCCGCTGACCACCGTGGAGTCCCACGGCGGCACGGTCCGCGCCTCCTCGTCTGCCGCCGACGCCGACTCCTTCGGCGGCGCCAATCCGGCGCGCTCCATCACCTCCGCAGTAGACGGGGAGAACTCCACCGCCTGGTGGCCAGCGCCTGGCGACACCGGCTGGCTCGAGCTCAACAAGGACCCCCAAACGCCCGCCTGGGACGCCCCCGTCATCGATCTCATGGCCACTGGCCACACCGAGGTCACCGTGCGCTCGGGCAGCGCCAAGGTCAAGGTCAAGCTCAAGCCTTATCGCTCCCGCCAGGTGCGCGTGCCCGGCGGTGCGACGCACTCTATCCGCATCGAACTCAAAGAGCGGGTGGGAATCGCCAACGCACAGGTCATGGGCTCGCCCATAGAGCGCGTGGTCACCGTCCCAGACACCTCACCGGACGTGCGGCAGTTCTTCTTCCAGCAGCTGCTCCAGGACTCCCGCATCCTCATCCGCGACTTCACCGCGCCGCGTTCCATGCAGGTCACGCTCGATTCCACAAAGACCGTGCTTATCGACGGCGCGCGCTATAACCCCGGCGACACCCTCACCCTGCGCCCCGGCAAGCACCGCGTCCGCACCACGGGCACGTGGATAAGCCTGCGCGAAAAGGGCTGGAATCCGCCCAGCACCACCCCGGCCACCGGCCGGGACATCACCGCCGCCTCCACCGAGCGCCTCCTCATCACCGGCGACGCCTTCAACGAGGGCCTGCGCGGTCACCTCGATTCCCCCACCGGCAGCATGGACCTGCAGCCCCGGGAGATCAACGCCGGCGGCCAGGCCTACGTCATTCCGGCGGGCGCGAGCGGAAGCTTCCGCCAAAGCTTCGTCGCCGAGCGTCCCTACCAGGTGGCCCTGGGTCTCGGCGGAGCGCTGGCACTGCTCACGGTAGCCGGTTGCCTGCTCGCACTTCGCCGCCGTCCACGCGAGCCCTGGCTGCCCGCCGACAACGCATCCACGCACACCGTGGCGGCGCTATGCGGGCTGGGCACCCTCGCCCTGCTGGGGCTGCCCGCCGTACTGGCAGGGGTGGCGGCATGGGCGGTGCTGAGGTGGACGTCGTTAAGCGCGGCTCCTTTGGCGGCCTCCCTCACACTGGCCGCGGGCGCCATGCTTGCCCGCGCCCCCTGGGCAAGCGGCGCCTACGCCGGCGACTCCGTCTTGGTGACCTGCCTGTGCGCCGCGGCCTTGGCCTGCGTTCTGTGGCCGCGCAACAACCGACGCCCCGGATCCTCCACCACCACATAGCTCACCGCCGACACCAGCAGACTCAACGCCACCGTGGCCACGAGGACCACGCCAAAGTGGGCCACCGAGCCGCTAAACATCGGCACCCCCAGCAGCGGGAAGACCACCGCGAGCACCGCAACGTGCCACAGAAACAGCGAATAGGACCAGCGGCCCAGCGCTTGGAAAACCTCGCTCGCCAACACGCTTTTCTCCGCGCGCGGGGCCAGCGCCACCGGCACCATCACGCACGCACCGAACACTGCACCGACAATGATGCGCCGCGCGAACTCGCCCGGCTCCGGATGCTCCAGCCCCCGCGGGCCAAACCACTCGCGGCTGGCCAGCCACAGGCAACCTGCCGCCAGCAGCCACCACGCCCACCGAATGCGCAGGGCCCGCTCCACCCAGCGCGGAAGGCGCAGGCCCTCCGCCTCTGCAGCGAGCAACCCCACCACGAACCAGGACGCATACGCCGGCGGCCAAATCTGCGAATTGACGTCACCTTTGTCGAAGTCCGCCACGAAAGGCACAAAACCCCAGCCCCAACTCAGCACTGCTGCAGCCAGAAAGGCCGCCATCCGCTGCTGCCGGTTCCACCCCCTCATGAGCCAGGCCAGGGCCGGCAGCACGAGGTAGAACGCGAACTCCACGCACAGCGACCACAGCTGGGTCAGACCCGGCGCGAGACCATCGACCACGTAGATCTGCGTGCTCGTGAGGTTGCTGAGCACTTGGGTGAGGGTGACGGAGTGGGCGTCGGGAAGCAAAGCGAGCACCAGCACCACGCACACCAGGTAGGCGGGCGCCAGGCGCGCCACGCGTGACCAGGCATAATCCCGGGTAGTGTGCAGATGGCGGCGGCGCCACAGCAAAAAAGCGCTCAACGCGAAAAAGACCGCCACGAAGTAATCGAAGCGCTCCGCAATCCCCCATCCAGTGCCAGTTTGGAAGGAAACGTGGGTGACCACGATCCCCAAGGCCGCGCATCCGCGCAATCCATCCAGCTCGGGAAGGTGGCAGGGTACAGTCTTTGAGGAAGCCAAAACGGTTTTCTCCTTCCTCCGGCTAAGATTCATAGGGCCATGACGCCACAAGCGAACTGATTGGAACTTTACTGTAATGAAGCGGCTGATTAATTGGAGCTCGCGGATGACGAGGGTGATCGTCGCCGCGATTGTCTTTCTTCTACTTGGATCCGTCCTCCCGCCGCTGTATAAGAATCAGGCCCGTCCGCTGCCGCTCAACCTTAATTTCACGGTCACCACCGAGCCCGCCACCGGGCCCGCGCTGAACATCCTGCGCGCGCTGCACCACGAGAAGCCTGCCGATCCCCACGGCGACCCGGCCTGCGAATCGGAGCAGGCTCCGCTTTATTGTTACATCGAGGACCGGGTGATCACGCTCAAGCGCGTCACCACCACCTCCGCTACTAATGACGACGCCGTGGCCTCCGCAGATTCTTCGCTCGAGGTCACGGCCGACGGTAAGACCATCGCGGAGCTCAAAGAGAGTTCCCTGCTCAACCGCGAATCTGCCTATCCCATCCCAGGGTTAAATAGCACCCAGCAGTTCAACATCACGCCACTGGGCACGGGTGCTTCTTCCATGGACTTCGAGCGCGACGGCATCAGCTACTTCTTCCCTGCCAAGGCAGAACAGCGCAGCTACCCGTACTTCGACCCGATGACGCAGACGGCCGCGCCCATCGACTTCACGGGCACGGAGAAGCGGGAGAGCATCCCCACGTACTCCTTCCACCAGGAAATCGACCCGGTTTCAGTGGTGGACTCGCTGAGCTTTGCACAGCAGGACAACCTAGAGCAGCTGCGCCGCTCGGGCCCTGCGAAGGCGATGTTTAAGCCGGAGTCCCTCGAGCGCTTCGGGCTGAGCCCCACCGAGCATGTCATCCTCGAGCCCTTCTACACCGTCAAGCGCGACGTATGGGTTGAGCCCACCACCGGCACCATCCTGGACGTGCACGAGGACATCAAGATCTTCCTCGCCACCGACGCCGACCAAGCCCGCCAGATGGTGGAAGAAAATGACACCGCAGACCGCGCGCTCTTCCAGGCCGACTTGTCGTGGTCCGAGGCCACCAAGCAGGAGCGCCTCGATTCGGTACGTACCACGATTGAAAGCGCGAAGATCCTGAGCATCGTGGGGTGGGTCGGCAAGGTTATCGGCGTGGTTTTGCTTGCCTATGCTGCCTCGTTGTACATGCGCCGCCACCGTGACCGCGCATAGCTGGAGCCGCCGCGTCCTTGTCGCGTGGGGTCTCCTGCTCGTCGGCGCAGTGTGCTGGCCTTTCCTGGTGCCGGGCGAGCTGCTGTGGCGTGACATGGCGTTACTCCACCACCCGGGCCTGACGGCCACGAACTTTGGGCTGGGTACCTTGCCTGCCCGCAACGCACCGCAAGATGGGGTCTTGGCGTTGCTGGGCGGCGATTGGTTCGCGCGTGTTCTGGTGCTGGCCAGCGCCTTGGCGAGTGCGTGGGGGGCGGCAAAGTGGGCGCACACTCCGCTGGCGGCTGCTGCCGCGATGGCGTGTGCGGTGGCCAATCCTTTCGTTCTTGAGCGCCTTCTGCAGGGGCAGTGGTCGCTGGCGGTAGCCGCGTGGCTCGCGCCGGTGCTGGCGTGGGCCTGCCTTAACCGACGCCGCGCCGTCTCCTGGCTCGCGCTTTGGGCGTCCTCGCTGACTCCCACGGGCGGGGTCTTCGGGGTGGTGATTGCGCTGGTCACCGGACGCTTCCGGCTTGCCGCAGGGGGCGTGTTGCTCTGGTTGCCGTGGCTGGTGCCGGCGCTGTCCAACAACTCCGCACCTGGTTCCGCAGCCGCGCAGGTCGCCGCCTTTGCTCCCCGTGCGGAAGGCTTCGTGGGCACCGGGGGCGCACTGCTGGGCTTGAGCGGAATCTGGAGCGCCGACGCCGTGCCCGCCTCCCGCTTCGCGCTCGCGGGCCTAGCCGTCGCGGCCTTGGCGTTCATGGGGTCCCGGCACCTAGAGCATGCTTGTCGGCGCCCCCTTTACCTCCTCGCCGCCCTCGGCCTCGGCCTGGCCTGCGGGGCGTGGCTCTTCCCCGGCGCGCTGGGGTGGTTTATCGCGCACGTTCCTGGCGCGGGCCTGCTTCGCGACGCCTCCAAGCTCACCCTTCTCGCCATCCCCCTCTACGTCGCGGGGTTGGGGGCGCTGCCGAATCTGCCTGCCGCGGTAGGGCTCCTCGCCTGCCTCCTGCAAGCCCCCGGCGCCCCGCGCGACGTCGCCGTGCTCGCCCCGCGCTCCGAACAACCCGTGGTGGACCAGCAGCTTGTCGACGCCCTCGACGGCCGCGTCGCCTTCTTCCCCGACCGCCCCTCGCTGGTGAGCCTGCGCGGCGGCGGCGTGGCCGTGGACCCGTATTCCAAGGCGTTAAACAAGCTCGAGTCGGGCGAGCTCATCGTCGATGGCGTGGTAGTGGACCAAGCCCAGCCGGCTTACGTCGCCGCCCACGATGCCTGGCAGCGCCGCGATATGGACGCCCTGGAAGAACTCGGGGTGGGAGCCGTGGTGGTCGATAGCCGCATCGTCGCCGAGACCGCCGCGCCTGCCCCCGCGGTGCCGTGGGCTCTGACCACGCTCTGGCTCCTGCTTGCTAGCGCTGCTTTTCCACTAGCTCGCCAAGCAGCTTCTCGAAAGCCTGGCCAGTCTTCTCCCACGAGTACCTAGCCGCCAGTTGCCGGGCATTCTCGCCCAAACGACGCCGCTCATCTGGGTCTTCCACCAGCTTCTGCACGGCGTGGGCGAACTCGTCCTCGGTATCGACGAGCACGCCGGTCTCCCCGGCGACCACGCTATCGCGCAAGCCAAACGTGTAACCCACCGTGGGAACGCCGTGCTGCGCGGCCTCCATCACTGCCAAACCCCAGCCTTCTTTGCGCGAGGGCATGAGATGGACGTCGGCAAGCGCGAGCAAAGCGTGCTTGTAATCCTCCGTGACCTGGCCGCGGAAGCGCACCCGCTCGGCCACCCCGATGCACGCGGCATACTCGCGCAATTGCGCCTCCCACCAGCCGGAACCGATGACGTCGAGGACCGCGCCCGGCATGCGCGCCACGGTGTCCATGGCATGCTCAATCTGCTTGTGCGGCACCAGCCGCGAGAGCGTGACCAGGTGAATCGCGGTCTCGCGCTCCAGCGTCGGCACGTGCGCGGGCAGCGGATCCACACCGTTTTCGATGATGCGCGCCCCCCTGATGCCTAGGTCCTCGAGGTCGTGCTTCGAGGCCCGCGAGACCGTCACGTAGGGGCTATTACGGTAGACCCGCGGCGCCACCTTCGACTCAAGGAACCAGCCCAAGCGCGCCAGCAGGGGGCCTGCAACCGGCCACTGCTCACGGTGGCAATGGTGCGTGAGCAGAACCGTCGGCGCTGGCGAGACCAAGCGCGCGAAGAAGGGAATGCCGTTTTGGGTATCGACGATGACGTCCACGCCCTTCAGTTCCCCCAACCCCAGCCGGCCGGCGAGGATAGCCAGCCACGCGCGCGGATACACGCTGAACTTCGCTCCCCCGCGGGAGTAGAGCACGCCCGCCCGGCGCTCCCGCTTGGCGGCGTTCATGTGCCGGGCGGTGCGAAAGACCACCTCGTGGCCCTGCGCCGCCAGGTACTCACCCACTCGCTCGAGGTAGCGCTCCGAGCCACCGCCCTGCGGGTGGGTGGAATCGCGCCAGCACAGTAAAAGAATTTTCATGTCGAGCTACTAGCCTAGTGGGTTATGAAACAAACCCGCGCCATGGCCACGCTTGCGCGTTCGTGGCGGCTACTGCGTTCCTTCCGCTTCGAACAGACCCGGCCTGACATCTTCTACGGTGGCCTGGCCTCCGACACCGCCCTGCTTGTCGACGCCCTCTGCACCGACCTCGGCCTCTCCCTTTCCGGCGCGCGCGTGCTCGATGTGGGCGGCGGGCCAGGCTACTTCGCGGAGGCCTTCGCTGGGCGCGGGGCGCGCTACTTTGTCATTGAGCCCGATGCGGGCGAGATGTCGGCCGCGGGAATTCAGCTGGCCAACGCGGTGCGCGGCGACGGCACGCAGCTGCCCTTTGCCGACTCCACCTTCGACGTCACCTACTCCTCCAACGTGGCCGAGCATATCCCGCATCCGTGGGATATGGGAGAAGAGATGCTGCGCGTGACCCGGCCCGGTGGGCTGGTGATCTTGAGCTACACGGTGTGGCTGGGGCCTTTCGGCGGCCACGAGACGGGCCTGTGGGAGCACTACGTGGGCGGCGCCTTCGCCCGCGACCGCTACACCCGCCGCCACGGGCACCCGCCAAAGAACGTCTTTGGCACCTCGCTTTTCGACGTCTCCGCGCGCGAGGGCCTCAACTGGGCCACCGCGCATGACGCTTTGCTCACCTTTCCGCGCTACCACCCCAGCTGGGCGTGGTGGGTAACGCGCGTGCCTGTGCTGCGCGAATTCTTAACTTCGAACCTCGTCATCGTGCTGCGCGCCTAGAGGTCTCTCGCGTGCAAAAGGACCTCCCCGCTTCACCATGATGGTGGGCGGGAAGGCCCTAAGTTTTGGCTTAGGCGTTCTCGACGCGCGACCTCAGTGCGCGGAACTCATCCCAGACCTCGGAAGGAACGCGGGCGCCCAGGAAGTTGAGCCACTCGGCGTTGTCTTCCATGTCGCCAGCCCAGTCAGCGGCGTTGACGGCCAGCGCCTCGCGGACATCCTCGATGTCGAAGTCCAGGCCCTCGATGTCGATGTCCTCAGCGCGAGCGGTGTTGCCCACGACAGTCTCGACGGCGTCGACCTTGCCTTCGATGCGGTCCACGATCCACTTCAGGACGCGGGAGTTCTCGCCGAAGCCCGGCCACAGGAAGCGACCGTCCTCGCCGCGGCGGAACCAGTTAACCAGGAAGATGGACGGCATGCGGTCACCGCCCTTGACGCCCATGTCGATCCAGTGCTGCAGGTAGTCACCAGCGTTGTAGCCGATGAACGGCAGCATCGCCATTGGGTCATGGCGCAGTGCGCCGACCTTGCCCTCTGCTGCGGCAGTCTGGCCGGAGGAGAGCAGGGAGCCGATCATGGTGCCGTGGTTCCAGCTGAATGCCTGGGTGACCAGCGGAACGGTGTCCGCGCGGCGGCCGCCGAACAGGATGGCATCGATCTTGACACCCTTCCAGTCGTCGAACTCCGGTGCCGCAGTTGGGCACTGAGAAATCGGGACACAGTAGCGGGAGTTCGGGTGTGCAGCCTTTGTGGTGGATTCAGGGGTCCAGTCGTTGCCGTGCCAGTCGATGAGGTGCGCAGGAGCGTCGCCCATCTCCTCCCACCAGACATCGCCGTCGTCGGTCAGCGCGACGTTGGTGAACAGGGTGTTGCCCGGCTCCATGGTCTTCATGGCGATCGGGTTGGAATCGTAGTTGGTGCCTGGCGCCACGCCGAAGAAGCCGTTCTCCGGGTTCACGGCGTAAAGGCCGTCCTCGCGCAGGTGCATCCACGCGATGTCGTCACCCACAACTTCCGCAGACCAGCCCGGGATGGTCGGGGTGATCATGGCGAGGTTGGTCTTGCCACAAGCAGACGGGAATGCAGCAGCGACGTGGTAGTTCTTGCCCTCCGGGTTGGTCAGCTTCAGGATGAGCATGTGCTCAGCCATCCAGCCCTCTTCTTTACCCATAACAGAAGCGATGCGCAGCGCGTAGCACTTCTTGGCCAGGATGGCGTTTCCGCCGTAGCCAGAGCCGTAGGACCAGATTTCCTTGGTCTCCGGGAACTGGGTGATGTACTTGGTGTCGTTGCACGGCCATGTCACATCCTCCTGGCCCGGCTCCAGCGGAGCGCCCACGGAGTGCAGTGCGTGGACGAAATCGCCCTCAGCACCAATCTTCTCCAACGCCTGTGCGCCCATACGGGTCATGATGCGCATGGACAGGACCACGTACGCGGAGTCAGTGAGCTGGACACCCAGCTTCGGGTCAGGATCGTTGATAGGCCCCATGCAGAAAGGAACCACGTACATGGTGCGGCCCTTCATGGAGCCGCGGAATGCCTCGGTCATCTCTGCCTTCATGGCTGCCGGCGGTGCCCAGTTGTTGGTGGGGCCAGCGCCTTCCTCGGTCTCCGTGCAGATGAAGGTGCGGGACTCAACACGTGCGACGTCAGACGGGTTAGAGCGAGCGAGGTAAGAGTTCGGACGCTTTTCTTCGTTCAGCTTGATGAGGGTGCCCTTTTCCACGAGCTCCGCTGTGAGACGATCTGCCTCTTCCTGGGAGCCGTCGACGAAGACCACTCGCTCCGGCTGGAATAGTTCGACACTTTCGCTAATCCAAGAAATGAGCTTTTCGTTGCTCGTTGGCAGCTCGCCAACGAGGCCTTTAATGGTGGCGGTCATCTAAGAATCTCCTAGTGGTCCGGTTCGTGAGGTTGTATATCGCCAAGGGCTATGCGCTGCACACAGTCAGAGCACACGTCCCCCATGGGTCATTCACCTCAAGATTAACCCCACGTCGGTGTGAATTACCGCTAAACTTTGGCATTCAAAGCCAATGTGGTTATATCCACACCGTTCACCACAACTTAAACAAGCGTACGCTTGGTGTGACATTAAGCATATGTGACTTTTACCCACCCCAATATGGGGCTGAAATATCGCGAGTGCCGCGTCATTTTGTACGGAAGAACTCACCCCCTCGCAGCTCAACCCGGTTATATCCGGTGCATAATATGCGTACGAATGCCCCCTGGCCTAGCGGCGCGGCACTTTGTTAGTTACCCAGACACAGGGAACAATAATGGGCAATGAATACTGCAGATAATCCTCAAAACTCCCCAGCTGGCGAGATGCCACACGGCCGCCCGCTGCAGACCGACTTCAACGCTGAATTCGGCAACGATCTTGATTACCCACGCCTCGGCAACGTCACCTTCCGCCGCGGCACCCTCACCGACAACCAGAACGCCCTCTTCGAAGAGCACTGGCCGCGCCTGGGCAAGATGCTCGCCGACGAGCGCATCGACCTCGACGAATGGTTCGGCCGCAGCGGCGCCAAAACCATTGTTGAGATTGGCTCCGGCACCGGCACCTCCACCGCCGCGATGGCGCCGAAGGAGCAGGACACCAACATCATCGCCGTTGAGCTCTACAAACCTGGCCTGGCCAAGCTACTGGGTTCCGTTGTGCGCAACGACATCGACAACATCCGCATGATCCGCGGCGACGGCATCGAGGTCATGGTCCGCATGTTCGCACCAGAGTCCCTCGACGGCATTCGCGTCTTCTTCCCGGATCCCTGGCCCAAGGCCCGCCACCACAAGCGGCGCATCATCCAGTCCGGCACGCTCAACCTCTTCGCCTCCCGCCTGAAGAAGGGCGGCGTCCTGCACGTAGCCACCGATCACGCCGGTTACGCCGAGTGGATCACAGAGCTTGTCGACGTCGAGCCCAGCCTCGAGTTCAAGGGCTGGCCCTGGCCCGAATGCCCGCAGCTGACCGACCGCCAGCTCATCACCAAGTTCGAGGGCAAAGGCCTCGAAAAAGACCACGTCATCACCGAGTACCTGTGGGAGAAGAAATAATGGCCGGCTCTTATCTGCTTGTTTGGGACGCCCCCAACATGGACATGGGGCTCGGCGCCATTCTGGGCGGCCGCCCCACTGCGGCGCATCGCCCGCGTTTCGACGCCATCGGCCGCTGGCTCGTAGAAATCGCCCTGCAAAACGACGCCCGCCCCGAGGCCGCGGTCTTCACCAACGTCACCCCTGGTGGCGCTGATGTCATCCGCCCCTGGGTCGAGGCCATCCGCAACGTAGGCTTCGCGGTCTTTGCCAAGCCCAAGCTGCACGAGGACGACGACGTCGATCCCGACATGATCGCCTACATCCAGGAAAACCGCGACAACCTCGACAGCGTGATCGTCGCCTCCGCCGACGGCCAAAACTTCCAGTCCCTCCTCGAGGAACTCGCCGCCGAAGGCAAGCCGGTGTGCGTCCTCGGCTTCCACGAGCACGCCTCCTGGGCCGTGACCCACGAAGACATCGAGTTCGTCGACCTCGAGGACATCGAGGGCGTCTTCCGCGAGCCGCTGCCGCGCATCAACCTGGACAATCTGCCCGAAGGCGGCGCCTGGCTGCAGCCATTCCGCCCACTCACCGCCCTGCTCAAACAGCGTTAGGAGAACCATGTTCTATGCTTGGGGCCGTTTTTCCTACGCCCACCGCAAGGTCGTCCCACTCGTCATCGTGGGACTTATCCTGCTGCTCTTCTTCGGCTTCGGCACCCGCCTAGGCGAGCGCATGAGCCAGGAGGGCTGGGAGGACCCGGGTGCGGCGTCGACAAGCGCGGCGAAAATCGAGCAAGAAACGTTCGGCCGTGACAATTCGGGCGACGTCGTCTTGCTCTTTGCTGATCCCGACAAGAACTTCGACGCCGCCAAGGCGCACCTCGCCGAGCTCAAGGCCAACCACCCGCAGGAAATCGAGAGCATCACCAGCTACTTCGATACCAAGAACCCCAACCTGGTCAACCGCGACCACACCACGGCGTTTGCCGCCATCAGCCTCAAGGGCGACGGCGAGCAGACCCTCAAAGACTTCCGCGCCATCGAGGACGACCTCACTGCCACCGACGTCCCCCTCGAAGTAGGCGGCGCCACCGCCGTGGCGGACGCCCTCGACGAAGGCATGGCCAACGACATCTCCCGCGCCGAAAAGGCCGCCCTGCCCCTCGTGGGCTTGCTGCTGCTCTTCGTCTTCGGCTCTGTCGTGGCGGCGTTTATGCCGCTTGTCGTCGGCGGCCTGTCCATCCTCGGTTCCCTGGGCATCCTGTCCGTCCTCGCCGGCTTCCAGCAGGTCAACGTCTTTGCGCAGGCCGTCGTCACGCTCCTCGGCTTGGGATTGGCCATCGACTACGGCCTGTTCATGGTCTCCCGTTTCCGTGAGGAGCTCGACAAAGGCCGCGATGTCCGCGAGGCCGTGGCTACCACCACCGCCACCGCGGGCCAGACCGTGGTCTTCTCCGCGGGTATGGTCGCCGTGGCTCTGTCTGGGTTGTTCCTCTTCCCGCAGGCGTTCCTAAAGTCCGTGGCCTACGGCTCCATCTCTGCGGTCGGCCTCGCGGCGCTGCTTTCGGTGACCGTGCTGCCTTCACTGTTTGGCCTGCTGGGCAAGAACATCGACAAGTTCTCCGTGCGCAAGACCTCTCGCCGTGCGCGCCGCATCGAGGACACCTTCTGGTACAAGCTGCCACGCTGGGCCATGCGCCACGCGAAGCTGATGACCGTAGGCATCTGCGCCCTGCTCATCGCGCTCACACTGCCGGTCCTCGGCGTGAAGTTCGGCGGCATCAACGAGACCTACCTGCCGCCCACGCACGAGACCCGCATGGCGCAGGACAAGTTCAACGAGGAGTTCCCCTCCTTCCGCACGGAGCCAGTCAAGCTCGTGGTGACGAATGCGACGAACGCGCAGCTTGTCGACGTCGTCATGCAAGTGCGGCAGCTCGACGGCCTCACCAAGCCCATGGGCCCGACCACGCCGACTAAGGACGGCACCACCGTCCTGGCCGCAGGTATCGAGGACCGCGACGACTACGCCCGCATCGTGCACGAGCTCGAGCAGATTGAGGCGCCGGAGGGCGTTGAGCTCTACGTCGGTGGCACGCCGGCGATGGAGGTGGAGTCTTTGGACGCGCTCTTCCACAAGCTGCCGTGGATGGCGCTGTACGTGGTGGTGGCGACGTTCCTGCTGATGTCGCTGGTATTCGGCTCGTTTATCTTGCCGATTAAGGCCATCTTGATGACGCTACTTTCCCTCGGCGCCACGTTGGGCATCCTCACGCTCATGTTTGTCGACGGCTTCGGTTCCGACGCCCTCAACTTCACCGCAGGTCCGCTGATGAGCCCAATTCTGGTGCTGATTATCGCCATCGTCTTCGGCCTCTCGACGGACTACGAGGTCTTCCTGGTCTCGCGCATGGTCGAGGCCCGGCGCGCGGGGCAGTCCACGGATCATGCCATCGCCAGCGGTACCGCACACACCGGCGGCATCATCACTGCGGCGGCGCTCATCATGATTGTGGTGGCGGGTGCCTTCGGCTTCTCCGACATCGTGATGATGAAGTACATCGCGTTCGGCATGATTTTCGCCTTGGCTTTCGACGCCACCATTGTCCGCATGCTGCTCGTTCCCGCCGTCATGCACTTGCTGCGTGAGGACAACTGGTGGGCCCCGCGCTTCCTCACCCGCCTGACCCACCGCCTGGGCGGCGACTCCCCCGAGCCCGTCGCTGCGCAGCATCCTGCTGTGGCTGCAGCCCCGGCCCCAGCACCCGCGGCCAGCCAGGTACTCGCGGAGGAGGGGGCGTCGGCAAGCACGGCGAACGAAGCCGCCGTACGCGGGGACCGCAGTGCCGATACTGACGAGGAGCTCATCCCCTTCTCCGAGCTGGTCAAGCGCCTCAATTCCACGGATGGTCGATGAAGAAGAACTGGCTGACCTGGATAATCTCCCTGCTGATTCTGGCCGCGCTGGCGTGGTTCTTCCGCGACCAGCTGGACTTCATCTCCGAGGGATTGCGCCGTCTGCGCCACGCCAAACCTTTCCCCGTGGTGCTGGTGGTGTTCTTCGCGCTGCTGTCCATCGCGGGCATGGCGGAAGTGATGAAGCGACTCATCGGCGCCGGCGGCGTCAAGGTCCCATTGTGTGAAACCTACGCCATTACTCTGGCCTCCAACGCGTGGTCCACTACCCTGCCCGCCGGCCCCGCCTTTTCCGCAGTGCTCACTTTTCAGGTGCAGCGCCGCTGGGACGCGTCGGTGGCGCTGTGCAGCTACTTCCTGTTCTTGTCCTCGATTGTTAGCTCGATGTTCCTCGCGCTCATTGGGCTCGGCGGGGTGTTTTTCCTCAATGCCGATATGGCCTTGGGATCGCTTATCACCACGGTTGTCCTCATGCTCGCGGCACTCGGCGGCATCTTCTGGCTGACCTCGCACCCGGTGACCCTTGAGCGCTGGCTGCGCAAGCTACGGCCCGGCCCGAAACGGGACCGCGCGATTCAGGAGGTCCGCAACCTCGGCGAGGTCCACCTTTCACGCGGCCCCTTTGCTGTGGTTGCTGGTGCGTCTCTGGTGCACCGCCTGGCCGATATGGCCGCGCTATGGGCTTCCGTGTGGGCGGTAACCGGGGAGATTCCGTGGCTGCGCGCGGGTGCTGATGACACCACCCTGGCCGGCGTTGCACTGGCCTTCCTCGCCGCGAAGCTGGCTGGCTCCGCGCAGGTCACCCCGGGTGGTCTGGGCACGGTGGAGGCCGCGCTCATCACCCCTCTGGTGGCGACAGGCCTGACCGTGGTGCACGCCACCTCCGCGGCCATCATCTACCGGCTTATTTCTTTTGCGCTCATCACTATCATTGGATGGGTCATCTACTTCGCTCACTACGCCCGCGATGGCTTTTCTTACGCGGCGTTGAACCGGAAGGAATCCTAAATGCGCGTTGCCCCGCTTATCGACATCCTCGCTCTCGCCTTCTTCGCCATCCTCGCCCGCCTGGCGCATGGTGGCCTGAGCTTTAGCTCCTGGGTTGATGCCTTCTGGCCGTGGACCGTGGGCGCGCTCGTGGGCTGGGTCATCATCATGGCCACGAAGCTAAGCGGCCTGTGGAAGGAGGGCGCCGTGGTGTGGCTGAGCGCCGTCATCGGCGGCATGGCTTTGTGGATGCTGGTCAACGGGCGTCTGCCGCACTGGTCCTTCCTCATCGTGGCCACCGTGATGTCCGCGCTATTCTTCTTTGGCTGGCGCGCCATCGCGGCCTTTGCGTCCCGCTCGCGTGCCTAATTGCTCACGGTAATCCGCAACTTACCCATTGCGCGATCCAGAATATCTTCCGGATCTTCTCCACCGCAGGCATGCGCTACGAGGCAACCAAGTCGCTCTGTTGAAGAACTCGCAGTCTCCACCCTTACACCAGGTTCCGCTGTGCAATAGCCAGCAAGAATTCCTGGCTCCGATAGCGCTTCTTCGACCCCACTAACGGCTGTGATAGTTCCGGGAGGGACTTGGATATAGCGAACAGCGCTACTGTGACCATCGCGCCGTTGAGGAAAGACAAATCCATCGTTAAGAGCGTTTTTTCTACCGTGCTGGCGCAAAGCATCTGCAATGAGAGGATCAAAAATGTTTGCACCATGTACAGAACTGACAAGTAGGTGAATGAAGTCGCCGCCTGGGCGCACATGCCCTTCACCTAGAACCACCCCCTGGCCGTCCACCCACCAGCCCTCGACATGAAAGAGCCCCGCGTTCAGTCCCCATGTGTTTAGGGCAGAAATGACAGATGCGGCTATCTCTTCTTCATGATCGGAGAGAAGGACGCTAGGGTAACGGTGGCCGATTTCCACCACGCCCTCAAGCCTCTTATCAGTGATACCGACTACGACAGGTTCGGAGGCGTAGAAGTATCCCTCCGCTGAAAACTCAGTGCCTTGGACGAATGTTTCGACGAAGCCGTCCGACAGTGTTCGGAGCGCCTCCCTCGCACTCTCGAGATCAGTGTGAACACTCACTCCAGCACTACCTGATCCGCTGCGGGGCTTCACGACCCAAGGACCTGGTATATCTCGCGGTTCCTCTGCCGTCGCCGGTTGTTCGAAACCAGCATCGCGCAAGCATTGACGAGCCTCATCCTTCCGCTTCAATCTAGCTACGTCCTCTGGAGCGTTACCAGAATCGTCGAGAAGAGCGGTCTGATATGTGTAGTCTTCGCGGAAGCATACGTAGCCTTCACAGTCACTGTATCCAGTTGATTCCTTCCGAGCGAGCGCCTCGTCGAGGTTCTTCCCGTCTAATTCGATGAGCTCTACGCCTTGGCGAGCAGCGGCATCTCGAAGCATGCCTAGCTGATGATGACCGTGCGGCATCCGAGGGAATGCGCCGACCAAGCCTATTCGTTGCTTATTCAACGACGACCTCCACTTCCCGAAGTCTCGATTCAAAAGCTTCAATCTCTCTCCGAGACGCCGCGACTACTACAACTTCCGCAAGGATTGAACTCAATGTGTCGGCAGGGGGTTGCGTAATCACATCGCCGACATGCACGTGTTGTTGGGATTCTACGACGATAGGAGCAGTAGGAAGCTGACCCATAGATTTAAGTACTCCCTCTTTATCAGTATGTAGCTTGAATGTTGCCGCCACATAGCCATCACGGGGCACTGCAAATGAAGGTCTTTGCCCCGTTGCAATGCGTACCAAATCACGAGCGAAGGATACACCGGTTACCTGCGGTACCAAGTGGGAGGCAATGTAGTCTCCACCTGGTCGAGCAGCAATCTCGACCAACTTAACTGTTGATGTTCTAGCATCAAAGAAGAATTCCATATGGAACGCACAATTATTGATTCCGAGGGCTTTGATTGTCGCTTGTAGAAGCGGCTTCACCGCATCCTGAATGCCCTCTACGGCCGATGGAAAAACCTGCCCAATTTCCAATCGAAACTTAGCTGTAGTCGTTTTATCTGTCACGCCTATGAGATGAACGTCCCCCTCGTACACATATCCCTCAGCGCTGTGTTCACTTCCGGTCAGTAACTCCTCCACTACCATCGGTCCGCCCCATCGGGACACCGCAGCCGAGACTTCGTCCGCCGTATGGCACAGGGAAAACCCTCGAGATCCAGAAGCATCCACTGGCTTAACCACACACGGGACCGTGATTCCTGCACCCTCCATTACCGATTGTGCATTATCCCCCGGCTCAATAAACGAAAAGGAAGGAACCATATGCGGTGCGATACTTTGCACGGCCTTTCGCATCTCAAATTTGTTCCGTGCCTTCAGAGCAGCGGCCTGCGATGGTGCAGGAAGGCCGAGTTTATCGGCAAGCAAGGACACCGTCTCTACATCACGGTCGCTGAAAGTGACAACTCCACGGATGTCGTAGCGGGATGACAATTCATCCACTGTTGCAGTGACAGCATCTTGGTCATTGGTATCGAGCTGCACTGTCTCTACGATGCCGGCAGGTCGAACTTCCTTGTCAGTGAGAAGCACCGCACCATCAGATGCTTCGAACGCTGGTGTCCATTCCGCTGCAGTCCTCCGGTGGTTGAGATAGAGAACTACATCGTTGGCCATCTTGAAACGAACCTGCGATGCGCGGCGAACTGCGTCCGCATGCGTATCAGCTTCCACGAAACCTACTCTGTCCCACGAACATGCTAGTTCGGAGACCCAGGTATTCGGTTCAACTGTGATAACGCCATGTCCCGTTGGATCTTCAATGCTCCGTACCAAACCCCGCGGCGCATGAATGAAGCGAATAGCTGCTGAAGAACTAGGTTGTTGTGGCACTGAAACCGTATATTGGCACATAGCACGTGCCCACTGCTCATAGAGATTTACTCCCCACGCCCGACCAATGAGAAGCATGATTCGGTCGCCTGGTGGGCGGCCTGCGCATTCGATGGGTGTGGTGCCCTTGAATTCGGCATGCAGTAGAGCGGTCTGCACCCCCAATTTCGACACCAAGTCCCGCATGGCCTCCTCCACCCCAGGATTGTGCTGTCCTACTTCGTGTCCTAATTCCACGGCACCGCTAGTCTCTTTGCTCGTAATGTTCAGAAACACCACATCACCATCGACTACGAGGCATTCGGCCGACGTCTCATCTCCCTCTATCAAGCTCTCGCAAATGTAGCGAGTATCCCATGGTCGGCCCGCTTCCTGGCGAGGTTCGCGTGCGGTCGACGTATGAGTCCACGCCGACGAAATTTCTTCTGATGAACGAATGATTGAGACACCAAGTGAGGCTTGACGGTTCGCTGGCTTAATCACACAGGGAGGCTCAAAGATGTCGCTTTCGCTCTTAACCTCAGTCCATTGAACTCCGCCCACACAGCGGCGGAACGCAATTTTATCTCGTAAGGGAGCATCTTCCCCTGCATGCGGCAGGCCGACGGCGCGAGCTGCAGCATTGGCAGCACCTACGGCATACTCCAAGCCCGGCACGATGCCATCGATATGCGTATCCTTTAAAAGCTCACGGATGCATTCAACAGCTGCATCAGAGTTGTTCTGATACTCGCACCACTCCCACCGCGAAAGAACAGATCGAATTCGAGGATCAGCAGATCGCTTTTCGAGTCCCTTCTTTTCATACAGTGAACGCTCCTCCACCACGATGACGCAGAATTCTGTGTCTGCCTCGGCAAGAGCGCAAAGTGCCTCGTGATTATAGCCAAACATCACTAGCGTCAGCGTTCGAGGAGAACTGCCGGAACCATCTGCAAAGCGCTCGTTCAATTTCATATTCATCGCCTTTTTCATTGATCTGTTTGTTGGTTTGTCAGTTTCAGTGTCAATAGCCGCGCTCTCAATGCTTAGCCGAGGATGGACCCTTGTCGCATTGTTTAGCGTCATGTTCTCCACTCATTAAGCGCACAACAAAGCAGCAGACAATAAGCACGGCAGCAGACAACGCGATCCATTGAGGAGCAACGATGACACCAAGCCCAAGACCGATTCCTTCCCCAGTGGCAACCACTAACTGTCGCGCCTGAACCGCTTCTAAAGAACCCGTCATTGGTAACGAAAGAAGCGCTGCATCCACTAGCGGAATAAAAAGAGTCTCCGCGAAAGAAAAAATGATGATCCCAAGAAATGGATTAATTTTCACCGCGACCAGGGCAATTACAAAAACTAAAGGAGAAACCAGCACCAACGTCTGATTCGATAGTCCGCTATCTCGTGCTTTCTTAATCAATCGTGTACCCAGAGGCTGAAGCAGTACCACCGAAAGGGCATTTACCGCAAATACCGCTCCTCGGATGACCGGCGACGTGTAATGCGCACTGACTGCTACCGCTATGGAAGAAAAGAGCTGACTATAAAGCATGTACCCAACCACCACGCCGAGAACAACCCAACGCACAGGTGCCTTGCCTAGGGGCTGAATTACCCTACGAGCAAAGGAACCCCGGACGTCAGCTTTCCGAGGTCTTAGCTTGTATGACAACGTCAACGCCGGTACAACTGCAGCGGCCAAGTAGCACGCAGCGGTATAAAAAAAGATCACATTCGACGCCGATGAGAACAAGACATTGCCGATGACTGGCCCGACCGCTGCCGAGACGTTCACCGCAATATTGATCGATCCAAAAATCTCTAACTTAGTCGTCTCAGATGCTTCAGATTCAACAAGGTAGTGCCGAATACTCGATCCATTCATGTTTATTCCTGCTCCAGCCAAGAGCAAGGCAACGACGAGTATCGCCACATTAGGCTGCAATCCGATAACAAAGAAAGAAACTGACGCGGCAACTAGACCAATCTGCATGGCCGCAGCGAAGGGGAGCAACCGTAGGAGTCTCCCCATCACCAAGGTTGATGCTCTTACCGAAATGCCAAAGGCAGCCATCGCACAACCAGCGATGAACGGAGAAACCTTATCGGGAAGCCAGAGCGCCAGAATCGGCATCACAGCGAAGTAGCCGAGATGCGACAGAAAATAGTCAAACACAAAACTATATCGAGCCAGCCGCGTCACACGTGCGTCAACAACCATTTGCTATCCGATCGCCCAAGGATTCAGGAAAACGACAACTTTCAGCCGAAAACTCAGTCACAGATGATTGTTCCAACAGTGCACTGAGGTATTCCCCCATTCGGCGCGAAGCCGTGACACAATTCATGAGGTCCTCATCGGTATAGCGCTCTCCGGATTGTCGCATTGCTCTAATATCACCGAAACCAAGAAGCTGTTCTCCTCCATGGCTCAGAGAATAGGGGGCTCGAATCGCATGCCTTACGGAGTATCGAATGTGTCCAGTATGGTGAAATTCCAGGTTAGACGAAATATTTGGCAGAGTAGCTGGGTGATACCTCATTGGACACATTTCCGCCGGCGAAGTGTTTCCCCAAGGCTGAAGATGCCACGAGTTGTATCGCATTCGAGACGAAATTGCGTGTAGCTCGTCCTCAGTATGCCGATCCCCGACTAGTACCCAACAGTAATGTGAGTACATGTCAAAGCGGGAAAGCTCTTCAATCGTCCCCTCATCAAGAGCCTTCCTTAGCGCCCCGATCTCCCGAAATCCCCTGGTCATAACAACGTCGCTTCGCGTCTGAAACTTTATCTGTTCAATAGTTTCAGAGGCCAGCTCGACAAAACCTGCGAGCGTGTACTCTCGGTCCTCGCAGAGCTTCGAGGGGTTCGTGTCTCCCTCGGCAGAGTTAGTAATGTCCACTTCCGATACAATCTTGCGACGGGTAACGCCCTCGATCCGTCGACACTTCTCATTTTCTAAACCTTGCGGAAGCCGACGCTTCGTTACACTCCCAAGATCTTGACCGTTGAGAGTTTCGAGCGAATTCGGACCGCCAGCTTTCAAGAGCTCACAGGCCCAGAAAAAATACAGGACTCGTGCAGTAACCGGGCCTAGGACCTCCTCTTCAGTAAAGTCTAAAACATGAGCTGAGCAGTCTTGCTGGCTCGGCAGAGACCTAGGCTCCCTGAAATTCTGAACAGCTTCGCCATTCCAATAGCAACAAACCGGAGGAATTTCCCGGAGCGCTTGATTCACACTTCGAACCCTTCGGGCGAGCTCTCCTCGTTGATGATATTCCTTGATCACAAGCGATACGCGACGACTAATGGAAATCGAACTGCTCTGACAGCTCTCTAATTCACGTTCAACCGCTTGGGACAGGTCAGGGCAAAATACAGTTCGATAACCGATTTCATCCTCACGGAGGCAATCTACCTTCTCCTCAGTTGGGAAAACCTCTAGCTTGATCTTTCCATGCACTAGAAGGGAGATTCGTAGCGCGACCTGATCGTCTTTTTCACCACAAGGGTTCCAATCAGAATCGCGAAGCAATCGTCGTAAGACTTTCTCACGCGGGGAAAGACTGATCAACGCCTCACTTCCGGTCAAACGTCCATCAAACGAAAGCAATTTGTCTATCCAGCGAGAAACCTCGATTCCTTCCCCTACTTGACGTTCCATTGCAGACCAGAGTGAATGAAACTTCGACTCAACGTCCAAACGGTTCGGCTCTGATGCGCCGGCTTGCACGCCTTTTCGGCCTGGAAGCCGGCTAAAATTCGTTTTCACGTTGCTCTACCTTTTTCCAAAGCTCTTCAGGGGTACCGTTGCGCTGACCCTCCAAATCTTCATATATGCAATCCATCGGGCAAGCTTTCACACACTGCGGACAACCTGAGCAGAGTTCGGGGATTATCACAGGTCCATGATCAAGAACCACGATTGCCGCAAAAGCAACTGGGCAACGTCTAACACATTCTTGACAATTTATACATTCGCCCCCGCAATAAAACGCGGAGGGCGTTTCCAGCGCGGATCAGGTTTTCGCTGCTGAATACGAGCTGTCAAGTCTAACGCCATGAGGCATTCTCCCCATCTCTCTAACAACATCTTTGATAGTGATGTACCTTACATCTCGTCGTAGCTAGTGTCCATCATTACACGCGATTTGTTTTATTTATCTTGAACGAAACCATGGATTGAGCTTCTTCGACGGACAGAATAACGCCCGGCAAACTCCGATCCGCCCCGAGTTCGCCTAGCATAAGTCTAGTGCCGTCGTGTACACCAGAAACCACCAACCGAGCGTAAAACGAAGCACCCCTCTACACGGCCAGAAGAGGCCGTGCAGAGGGGTGCGCGCGAACGCTACTTCGAGCTCAGGGACGAACCAGAGATGGTCACGCCGACGCGGTTGAGCAGCATGATAACGAGGTTGATAACGTCGCCGCTAAGGTCAAGAATGCTGGACAGCATTTTTCCTACTCCTTATTTCCGAGGATGTTTTCACTTAAAGATATCGTGCAGCCCACCGCTCGGCGTTACACACTTGCTCAACGACGCCGCTTTAACACCCCGCGCGCCAACAGCCCATAGCTGTTGAACCTAGGGACTTACATCGGGGAGATGGTGTGCTTCTTCGGCAGGTCATGCTGCGTCTTACCAGCTAGCTGACGCAGCGCCTGACGCAGCGCCAAGCGCGACTGATTCGGCTCCACCATCGCATCCAAGTAGCCACGCTCGGCAGCCACGTACGGCGCGGTCATGGTCTCATCGTAGAAGTCCATGAACATCTTCTTGGTCATCGCACGCTGCTCGGGCGTCTCCGCGGCGTCGAGCTGCTTGCCCGCAATCATCACCACAGCCGCCGCTGAACCCATCACGGCAATCTGCGCCGTGGGCCACGCCAGGTTGATGTCACCGGTCAGGTTCTTCGACCCCATCACCGCGTACGCACCGCCATAAGCCTTGCGCACAATCAGCGACACCTTCGGCACAGTCGCCTCCACCACAGCAAACGCGAACTTCGCGCCGCGGTGAATCAGACCAGCCTTTTCCTGCTCCACGCCCGGCAGGTAGCCCGGCGTATCGACCACGAACACCAGCGGGATGTTGTAAGCATCGCAAATACGAATAAAGCGGGCGCCCTTATCCGCAGCATCGGCGTCAATACAGCCCGCCAAGTGCATCGGATTATTCGCCACAAAGCCCACGGCCTTGCCGTCGATACGGCCGAAGGCCGTAATCATGTTGGGGGCGTAGTTCTCTTGGATCTCGATGAGCTCGTCGTCGTCGCCAAGCTGCGTGAGCAGGTCCATCATGTCGTAGCCGGCGTTCGTATCATCCGGCATGAAGGAATCCAGCTCGGTGTCCTGGGCTACCTCTTCATCAGTAGGCGCGTCAAAGACCGGGGACTCGTCGAAGCAGGTCAGCGGCAGGTGATCCAGCAAGTCACGGACCAGGTCAAAGGCCTCATCCTCCGAGGGCACCACGACAGACACGTTGCCGTTGAGCTCCTGCTGGCGCGCCGAACCAAGGTCGTGGGACGTGATTTCCTCGCCCGTCACCTCTTTGATGACGTTCGGGCCAGTCACGTACATCTCTGCCTCGCCGTCGACAGCGATGACGAAGTCAGTTGTAACCGGCGCATACACCGCGCCACCTGCAGACTTACCCATCATGATGGAAATCTGCGGGCTGCGACCACTAAGCGGCAGCTGGCGGCGGGCAATCTCTGAATACATCGCCAGGGAGGTCACGGCGTCTTGAATACGGGCGCCGCCGGAATCCTGGATACCGATAACCGGGCAGCCAATCTTGATGGCCATGTCCATGATCTCGGTGACCTTCTTGCCGAAGATAACGCCCACCGAACCGCCATAGACCGTCTTGTCATGCGCGTAAATGCACACGGGGCGGCCATTGACGCGGCCGTAACCGGTCACAACGCCATCAGAGTAAATCGCGTCTGGGTCACCCGGGGTCTTGGCCAGCAAGCCAGTCTCCACGAAGGAACCCTCGTCCAGCAGCGCGTTGATGCGCTGGCGCGGGGTTGAGCGGCCAGCGTCGTCGCGGCGCTTGCGGGAGCGCTCGCTGCCTGGGTCCTGCGCGCGCTCAAGGCGCTGGCGCAGGTCGTCCAGTTTATGAGCAGTGGTAGTCACTACCGAATCTTCTCCTCGATCCAATCGTTCATGTGCTTGCCCACGATACCGATGGCCGGCTCATCAGGGACCGCAAGATGATCACCCTGCAGTTGCACAATTTCCAGATCTTTAACGATAACTCCCCAGCCGCCATCGGGATCAATCTCCGCATAACGCGGCTCGAGCTCGATGGCGCCATCGTGCATGCGCTCGGAGCGGAACAACAAGACCGGGACGTCGACGTCGGCCCAGCGGCGCATGTCGAGCTTGCCCAGAATCTGATTGTCCACGAAGGAAGCACGCTGGTGCTCCAGCACGCCCGCTGCCAGGCCGTGCTCGGAGGCGTCGGTGGTGGAGAGGAACTCGGCGAGTATCGTCATCAGGGCATCCTCGCCCATGGTCTCGAGCATCTCGTAAGGCGGCTCGAAGTCCAGGCCGTAGGTCTTCTTCGCAAACGCTGCGTAGCGACCCCAGCGGGCTTTGGTCTCTTCGAGGGTGTCTGGTGCTGGGTTGGAAGGCTGGGTGGTATCCAGAAGCGCAATGAACGCCACGTCCACGCTCTCCTCGCCGCGGGCCTTGCGCTGGGCGAGCTGATAAGCCACCTCGTACGCCAGGGCGCCACCGAAGGACCAGCCGCCGAGCACGATCTTACGGCCACGCGAATGCTTGACGACGTCCTCGATATAAGCCTCCGCACGCTCCTCCAGGGAGCCCTCGAGTCTCTCGACGCCGTATACCGCCACGTCTTCCGGCAGGCGGCGGGTCAGCGGCTGATAGACCACGGTGGTGCCGCCGGCTGGGTGGAACATGAACACGGCGGGGCCGTCGGCTTCGCGCAGCACGCGGATGTTGCCCTCGACCTCGGTTTCGAGGCCCTCGCGGACGAGGTCGGCAAGTGGTTCGAGAGTATCGGACTCGAGGACCTGCTGGGCGCTGACCTCAATCCCGGCGCGCTCGGTGAGACGCTCAGCAATGCCTTTGGCCGTCGCCTCGTCGATCTCCGGCAGCGGCGACGTCACGCCCGCTGCGGCCTTGCCGGTGAAGGTGGCCCAGGTGCCGAAGACCATGCGCTCCGAGGCATCACGCGGGGCTACGCCCACGCCTTCAGCCTCGTCGCCTGCAGACTCCGCAGACTCTGCGGCAGCTGGCACGTCAGCCGCTGCGTCGACAGAAGGCTCCGGCAGCTCGGTAGCGCCGCCAGCGACGGCCTCCTCGACCATGGTGATGACGTCGGCGAGGGAGGCGTCGCGAAGCGCCTGCACCTGCATCGGCGGAATCTGGAAGTCATTCTCCACGCGGTTCTTGATGCGCATACCCATCAGGGAATCCAACCCCAAGTCGATGAGCGGCAGCTCGCGCGGCAGGTCAGAGACGTCGTAGCCCATGGACTCCGAGACGATGAGCGAGAGGCGCTGCTCCACGGTCTCCGTCGCTGGGTCCCAGCGCACGGCCTCGATGTCGTTGGCCTCAGTGAACGCAGCCGGAGCCTCAGCCGGCACCGGAATCTCTGCCACGCCCGGGATACCGGAATCGCCCAAGCGCAGCGCCGATGCAAACCCCTCCGCGATAAGCTGCGTCGACGGACCATTCACGAAGTACACCGCAATGGACAGTCCACCCAGCGATTTCGTAACCACCGTGGACACCTCGCCCTGCGGCGGCAGGTCCCCGTGCTCCTCCGAAGCCACAATCTGCGCACCCGGGCTCACTGCCTCAGCAGCGGCCTCCAAGATGGCCAGAGCAGACGGCGCTTGGTCAGCATTCGTGGAGAACGCCACCTTGCCCTCCGGCAGATTCACGCGTGCGCCCGGCAGGCCAGAAATACCCGAAGACGGGCGAGCGTTGGTCCAGAAGCGCTGGCGCTTGAACTGGGTGTGAGGGGCGTCGACAAGCGCGCCCGAGCCAAAGACCGCACTGTAATCAACCGGCGCACCTGCCACGTACAGCTTGGCCAGCAGATCCAGCAAAGACTCCGTGGGGTCGACCTTGCGCTTCAAGCTAAACAGCAACTGCGCATCGGACTTGCCCACCGCAAAAGCCGTGGACATCAGGCCCATTAGCGCAATCGGGTTCGGGGAGATCTCCACAATCTGCGTGTGACCGGAGGCAAACGCCGCTTCCGTGGCGTCCTGCAGCAGCACCGGCTGGCGAGTCATGCGGATCCAGTAGTCCTCGTTATGGACCACCGCACCTGGGCGGTAGATCTCGCCGCGATCAACGGAGCTGTAGAGCGTCGTGTGCAGCGGGCGCGGCTCGATGCCAGCGATATCTGCATAGAGCTCACCCAGAATCGGCTCCACCGCCGAGGTATGTCCTGCGCCCTTCACGTTGAGTGCACGGGCGAACTTGCCCTCTGCGTCGAGCTTTTCCACCAGCGCAAGGACCTCAGGGCGCGGGCCGCCCACTGTGGTCATGCCGGGGCCCGTATAGACGGCGGGCTCGATGTTGCCGTCGAGTGCCTCGATCTCCTCGGCGGTCAGCTCCACTACGGCCATAGCGCCCTGCTGCTCCTCGGTCAGGGAGGATTCGCCCTCGCCCATCAGGCGGGAACGGTGTGCGGCGATGAGCATGGCGTCTTCAGCCGACAGACCACCCGAAGCGTAAGCTGCACCGATTTCGCCCATCGACATGCCGATAACTCCCGCCGGGCGCACGCCGAAGGAAGCCAGCAGGTCCGTCAGCGCAATCTGGATGGCGGTAATCGCGACCTGCGCGGTCTCGGTGTCGTAGGTCTGAGCGTCGTCAGCAACGATGTCCAGAATGGACCAGCCAGACTCGAACTGCACGATGCGATCGAGTTCCTCCAGGCGCTCCTTAAACGCAGGAGAAATCTCCAGCACGTCCTTGATCATCTTGCGGTGCTGCGAGCCAAAGCCGGAGTACATGAACACAGGGCCCGGCACGGACGGCGAGTCCGCGGAGGCGATGCCCATGGAGACCTTGCCCTCGGCTACTTGGCGCAAGCGCTTGACGACGTCCTCCTCGTTCGCCCCCGTCACCACCGCACGGGAGCGTCCGTGGTTGCGGCGCGCAAGTGTACGCGCAAGGGAGAGGAGGTCAGGGTGTTCCTGCTCGATGAAGTCGGCGAGCTGGCCAGCCGCGGCGGCGCGACGGGAAGGCAGCAGGCCGGAAATCGGGAGGGAGACTGGGGCATCGTCGCCCACGCTTACCTGTGGGGCGGTCTCTGCTGGCAGGCCGCGGTAATCGGTCATGACCACGTGCGCATTGGTGCCACCGAATCCGAAGCCGGAGATGCCCGCGACCTTCTGGCCGGAGTATTCAGGCCACTCGCGTGGGTCCTCGACGACCTCAAGGTGCTCGTTGTCGAAGTCGATGTAGCGGTTCGGCGCGGAGAAGTTAATGCTCGGCGGGATGACGCCGTGGCGCATAGCCTCGATGACCTTGATCATGCCCACGACGCCCGCTGCGGACTCGGAGTGGCCGATGTTGGACTTTGCGGAGCCCAGCAGCATCGGGGCAGCCATGGTGCGGCCAGAACCCAGCACGCGGCCAAGGGCGGTGGCCTCGATTGGGTCGCCGAGGATGGTGCCGGTGCCGTGGGCCTCGACGTAATCGACGAGCTGCGGGTCAACCCCTGCATCGGCGTAGGCGCGCTCGAGGACGTCGACCTGCGCGTCTGGGTTCGGGGCGGTCAGGCCGTTGGAGTGGCCGTCAGAGTTGACCGCGGTGCCCTTGATGACGGCGAGGATGTTGTCGCCGTCGCGCTCGGCGTCGGCAAGGCGCTTGAGCACGAGGACGCCCGCTGCATCAGAACGCACGATGCCGTCAGCGTCGTCCGAGAAAGCGTGGATAGCACTGGTCGGCGAGATAACCCCCAGCTCGCTAAAGCCAGTCGAGGCGTGCGGTGCAGCCAAGATGTTGACGCCGCCGGCGAGAGCGACGTCGGAAGCGCCGGTGCGCAGGTCGTTGACGGCCTGGCTCACAGCCACTAGCGAGGAGGAGCACGCGGTATCGACGTTGATGGACGGGCCGCGCAGGTCCAGGGCATAAGAAATACGGTTGGCCACCACCGCGGAAGAGGTGCCGGTCATGGCGTACGGGTGCGCCTCTGCTGGGTCAGCGACGATGAGCATGCCGTAGTCGTTGTTGGTGGAGCCCATGTAGACGCCAGTGGAGGTGCCGCGCAGCTGGTTGGCAGGCAGGCCTGCGTCCTCGAGTGCTTCCCATGCCAGCTCGAGGAGGATGCGCTGCTGCGGGTCCATGTTGGCAGCCTCTAGCGGAGACAAACCGAAAAACTCAGCATCAAAGCCCGCGATGTCTTCGATGTAGCCGCCGTCGGTGTTTTGGTTAGCGATCTTGTCCGCCACCACCGGCTCCGAGGCGTACTCTGACCAGCGGCCCATCGGCAGCGGGCCGGTTCCCGAACGGCCCTCCACCAGCATGTTCCAAAACTCTTTAATATTCTCGGCACCCGGAAAGCGTCCAGCCTCACCGATGACTGCGATGTCGCCACCGATGATGCCGGTGCTGCGGGGAGCGGCGGAGCTGGAGGCGTCGCTAAGCGGAGCCGCTCCGCCACCGTTGACTAAACGATCCGCCAGCAATGCGATGGTGGGATACTCGTAAGCGACAGTAGGCTCGAGCTTCATACCCAGCAGGTTTTCCAGTTCGCCGGAAAGCACAACTGCATCGCGGGAGGACAGTCCGAAGTTTTCTAAAGGCTTGGTATCCGTGATCTCGTCTGTGGACAAGCCGGTCGTTCGCGCGACCCAGTTGCGCAGCCAGCCCCTTAGTTCTTCAACAGTCATCTAATTTAGCTTTCTTTAATTGGGAAAGTTTTTGCGCAGCACAAATTGGCGCATGCCATATATATCGGTCTATTGTCTCATTTTGTTAACTTCCGTCACGTTTACAACTCACCTGCGCTAGCGAGCCACCCAAGAGACACAAAGTCCCCCTTCTCCCACCGAGCTTGCGCACGCGGGAACAAGGGGGACTTGAAAAAGTTAGACTTCGAAGTGCTTTTTCGCCACTCGGCGAGCAATCTTGCCCGAGGAGGTGCGGTTGATTTCGTTCGCACCGAACCAACGGATGATATCCGGAGTCAGACCATGGTGCTTCGAGACGGCGGTACGGACAACTTCAGTTGCAGCTTCGTCACCAGACGGGTCGGCGTCGTCAGCGCGCTCGATGAGCAGCACCAGCTGCTCGGTGTTGTCGCCCTCCACGGAGAAGGCAGCCACGGAGTCAGGGCGCACGTGCTCGGACGCCTCTTGGACGGTGCCCTCGATATCCTGTGGATAGTGGTTGCGACCTGCCACCACAATGAGGTCCTTGAGACGGCCGGTGATGTAGAGCTGGCCATCCACGATGGTAGCGAGGTCTCCCGTGGCCATCCAATTGTTGTCATCTGGGGCCCCTTCCACGCGGGAGCCCTCGGCGAGGCGCTCACCCAAAGTGTTGTGGAAAGTGGAGGCGGTCTCATCCTCGCGACCCAAGTAGCCCGCAGCCATGTTTTCGCCGTGCAGCCAGATCTCGCCGATCTGGGCGTCGCCAAGCTCTGCCCGTGTCTCCGGGTCCACGATGGTCAGGAACTGGACCGGAACCGTCTGACCATTCGACGCGAAAGCTACAGTGTCCGCAGACTTTTCTGAAATGACCGCCTTGCCAGCAGCCAATTGCTCGCGATCGAAGTGAGAAATCAACGGGCGCTCGCCCACCTGCGGGGTAGACACCATGAGCGACGCCTCTGCCAAGCCATAGGACGGACGCAACACCTCGCGCTTAAGATTGAGAGTGCTGAATACCTCCAAGAAGCTCTCCACCGCGGTTTCGGTAACTGGCTCGGAACCGATGATGATTCCATCGACATTGGAGAAATCAAGTTCCTCGCCCGCCTCCGGCGCACCGTAGCGAGCCGCGAGCTCGAGCGCGAAGTTCGGCACCACCGAGTAAGTGGCGGCGAAGTTCTCATCCATCGGCTGTCGGCTGATCTGGCGTACCCAGCGCTTCGGCTGCTGCACGAAGTCACGCGGAGTCATAATCTCGAAGTTGAGGCCCATGATAGTGACAAAGGAAGCAAGGATAATGCCCATGTCGTGGTGCATCGGCAGCCAAGAAACAATTCGCGATGGGTGCTTGAGCTGCACTGCGGCAAAAATCTGCAGAACATTGGTCATGATGGAGCGATTCGTCAGCAACACGCCCGCCGGAGTTCGCGTGGAACCAGAAGTGTATTGCAGGAACGCCGGCTGATCGATAGGTGCGCCCTGCAGGTTCGCAGCAGCGGCCTGGCCAGCCTCCGTCTCCAACGGATTCACCCACGACGCCGCCAAAGAGTCCGGCAGCGAATCAATAGAGATAACGCGCGGGCGCTCCGCAGACGGACGGTCGGCAAAGTACTTGCGCACGGCCGCAGCAGAGACGTTGTTCGTCAACACGATGGATGGATTCGAATCACCGAATACGGCTCGCAGATGATCAGTATGACCTGGCTCGTTCGGGTCATACAAAGGCAGCGGAGTCATACCCGCATACATCGCCCCCATGAAGCCGAAGATGTACTCCGGGGAATTGCCGGCAAGAATTGCCACGCGGTCCCCCATTGCGCCGACTTGTTGCAAGCGCGCAGCCACGACCTTGATGCGAGTGTTGACCTGGGAACGCGTGAAGTCGCGTGGAACGCCGTTTGGATCTTCGGAGTAAACCCACTGGCGTAGAACCGGACGATCCGGAACCCCAGCCTGCTTTTCCATTCCATAGACATGCTCACTGAGTCCTGCCAAGGTCAGGTGCGGCGGAAGAGCTATTTGCCCCTTCTCGTCAAAGAACTGGCCAATCAACGCATTGAGGTCCATCTAATCTCCTTTTGGGTTTAGATTGTTTACTTTTGACATTAAAAATATCAGAGCCAAGGTCTCATACGTTACATCACGCAGATTTTTCTAGGTGTTATCGATAATTTCCCGCGCCCAATCGGTAACCCATTGGTTCGCCGTGGTGCCCGGAATCACGTTCGGGTTCGTGGCATACATCGCGTGCACGCCGTTTGCCTCAATGAGGCCGCGGGCGCGCTCAAGCCCGTTCAGGCCGTCGAGTGGCGCATCGCAAATAGAGTCGTCCGGCGCACAAATCTGGAACGTGCGGTCCGCCAAAGAACCGAAGCCATTTGCACGCGGACCACGCATGGTAGCACCCGGAACGATGCCCTGAATCAGCATGTTGAGCGGCTCCAGAGCAATTTCCGCGCCCACGCCCGCCACGTGCATGCCAGGGTTCTGACCCACGCCGTCCTGCCGGCGACCATCAGCCACCAGAGCAACGCCGGAGACAGCATCCGCCGGAATCGGACCGTTATCGCCACCGATACGGTCAGCGACGTCGCCAGCAATCACCGCTCCCTGCGAGAAGCCTGCAATGATGAACTTGGTAGCCGGGCATGTTTCATGCATCGTGATGAGCTCGCCCTCCATGCGGGAGGTTCCCTCATCGCGGGATTCGTCGTAGCTCATCTCATGCTGGGCGTTGATGTTCTTGAACTGCGCCGTGTACGGCAGCGTCCAGACCTTTACGTCCTCCGGCACATAAGCCTCTTTCAGCGGGTTACTGATGGACAGCATGAAGGAATTGGGATTTGCGGTCGGGTTGATGGGATCATCATCGGCCTTGGATTCCCACGTGCCAGGAGCAGAGATAACTTCTACGCGCGGGCACCAGTCGGGTTGCGCGGGGGCCTCGACTCCCCCGGACTCTGGTGCCGGCTCACCGAGGTTGTTCTTCTCCTGTGCCTGATTGGCGTTGAAGAAATGAACCGCGCCAGCGCCGATGACAGCAAGTACGACGAGTACGGCAACAACCGTAAGTGTTTTACGCATAAAAACTTCTCTATCTTAGTTAGCGCACAGGGTGCCGCGCGCCTGGTCCGTCAGGACAGCGGTGAGCTCTTCGTGCGACAGTGTGGCACGGCCCTGCTCGATGAGCTGACCTGCCACTGCGGGAATGGTCACGACATCGCCTTCGCGGCATGCCGCTTGGCCGGCGCCGATGATCTGATCTTCGGCACCATCCGTGTTTACTCCCGCTTTCTGGACAGCGGCTATGAATTCCCGCTCAGGACCCTGGCTTTGTTCCGGGGTTGGGATGGCAGAAATTTCACGCGCGCCGCTATCTTCCGGGGCGTCGGAAGCCGGCGCGCGGGACGCAGATGCGCTTGACGACGCCGTCTTCGAAGACGCCGAGCTCGACGCGGCGTCGGAAGTTGCGGTTGCGGAACGCTCGAGCGGGGCTACCTTGGTGTCCGTTGGATCGTCCGTGCTTTCGACCGTGGCGGAACCGCAAGCGCCCAGCGTAAGCGCGGCAGCCATCAGGGCTGCACACGCCGCGGGAACCTTGATGCGCATGGTTACTTCTTCTCCACTTGAACGGTGCCCATGATTTGCCGGATTACACCGTGTTGGAAGTCCTGGGAAAGGCCGCCCGCTGCGATTTCGGTGTAATCGGTGGTTGGCCAGCCGAACTCGCCCTGCTCGAAGCCGCGCTTACCCCACTCGTCCATGATGTCTCCGTAGAGGATGTAGTGCGCCCCGCTGTTTGCGGACCAGTAGATGTTGCCGTGCTCGAATTCCTGGAAGAAGCCGCCCTTGACTGGCTTTTCGCCACCCTTCGGGAAGCCTAGCTTGGAGGCAGGGCCGCCCAGCTCCTTGTACTTGGCGCCGATTGCACCATGGACCACGGAGTTGGACTCGTCTGGGTTACGGGTCAGGACACCATTCTGGAATTCCTGAGCGTAGCCTTCGCCGACCTTGACCACTGCAGCGGTCGGGTACTTGAGGTCGCCGTTTTCGTAGCCGTTTTCGCCCCATGCCTTCACCATGTCGGCAGGAATTGCCCAGGCACCGGTCTCGGCGGTCCAGTAGATGGAGCCGTGCTGGAAGTGAACGAAGCGTCCCTTGCCGTCTGGGGTCTTCTCTTCGCCGGTGGTTGGGAAGCCCAGCCAAGAGGTCGGGCCGCCGATCTCGGAGTAGCGGGCGCCGATGCGGCCAAAGATGGCGTGAGCGCCGGTTTCTGGGTGCCAGTAGGCAGTGCCAGCCTGGAAGTCCTCAGCTTTGCCGCCTGCGACGTCGTATTCGTTGTTAAGGCATTCGCCGATAATTCCGGACTCGGTCACCTTTGCGATGTCGCCGATCGGGGTGCAGTCTGCACCGCGGTCTTCCTTCGGGATGCCGAGGGCGTCAGCGATGGTTGGCCAAGCCTCGTTCATCTCGAACTGCCAGTATTCCCAGCTGTGGACGCCGGATGGGCGGAAGCGTGTCACGACCGGCACCCCTGCACGCTTGGCGTAATCCACGAAGGTCTGGGTGGACATACGGGAAATGACCTCGAGACCGACGCCTGCAGCGTTAGCCGGGCCCTTGGCCACGGAGGAGAGGTTGCCGTAATCGTCCTTGCCGGAGCCGGAGGAAACGTAGACCTTCATGTCCTTGAGGGCTTCGATACCCAGCTTCGGGTCGTGGTCGATCCAGTCCTGCGAGTAGTGCGGGCCCCACATGTTGGTGGAGCTAAATCCGCCTGCATCCATCTGTGCTGCAGCAATTGCTTCTGGCATGCCCCGGGTGGTGGTGTCCAGGTAGCCGGAGAAGGAACCGACGAACTGGAACAGGTGCGGGTTGCGCTCCGCCAAGTTGACGGCTGCCGTACCGCCCATGGAGATACCCGTGATGGCGCGCTTCTGGTTGGAGCGGTATGCCTTATCCAGGATTGGCACGAGTTCCTTGGTCAGGAAGGATTCCCACTTGTAGTTACGGCCATTGTCCGGCTGCTGCCAGTCGGAGTAGAAGGAGGACTCGCCGCCAACAGGCATGATGACGTTAACATTGCGGTCAGCGTACTGGCTCAGGATGTTGGTCTCGATGGTCCAGCCGGACTCATCGTCGCGCGCACGCAGGCCGTCGAGTGCCCAGACCTCCGGGAACTTCTTCTCCGGGTTGGAGTACCAGTCGCGGGCGAGCTGAATCTGAACAATCTGCTCCTTATCCGGCATAGCTGCGGATTTGATGTAGACCTTGAGGTGGCGATTGGAGAGGTACTCCACACGGGAGACAGCAACGCCCTCCGGCAGACCCTCGATGGTCGGGTACTCGGTGTTGAGCGGAGTACGCTGCGGCGGGTTGCTCGGTGCGAAGGAGTCGGAAAGACCGGAGCTTCCCAAGTTCTGGGTCAAGGCTCCGAGAGAAGACTGAGCGGTTGCGTTCGGCAGGAGAGCGAGGCCAACTGCTACAGCGGTTGGCAGAGCTGCGATGGCCAGACCCTTGCGAGCCTTGGTCGGGGAACCTGGAGAGCGCAGGTTAGGGGCAGACGCATTTTTACGCATGGATGAGTCCTTGTAGGTATGTCGAGGGAGCGCCCTAGTAATACGGTTTCCGAAGGTTCCCCTCCTCCGGACGACGCTACTAGGCCACGAAGTGCTGTCTATTGTGCGCTCAAGTTTAAGTTGAACTTGAGACTTTTGGAAGAGGAACACGCCCAAAACCACAAAACCGGCCGTAGGAATTCCTACGGCCGGCTTGTTTAGAGCTTCGCTAGATACTCTCCTTGGCGTTTACCAAGCGTTCATCACGTTGAGAACCTGCGGCTTGGACTGCTCCAGCTGGTAGCCAAACTGTGCCCAGTTGTGCAGACCCTGCATCGGGTAGTTGGTGGTCACGCGCAGACCAGTTGCACGAGCCTTAGCCTCCCACATGCGGGTGGTTGCACGTGAGAACATCTCCAGGACCGCGCCAGAAAGCTGGTGCTGCGGGAGATAACCAGCGTCACCGGCACCCGGAATGCCCGTTGCAGCAGAGATGTACACGTCAGTATTGCGCAGACGATCGGTCTGGTAGAAAGGATCGTTTTCGAAGCGACGCGGGTTAAACAGCGAACCGTACATTGCGTTGATGTTGAATCCGCCGGCGTCGAGAAGCGCGAGGCGCATGAAGGTCTGCGCACCTGGCAAGGTGGTGGTCAGGTAGCCGGAGAAGGACAGTACCTGGCGGAACTGATCCGGGTGCTTACCAGCCAAGGTGATGGCAGCGGTGGCGCCCATGGACAGGCCAGCGATCGAGTTGTTATTGCGGGCAACGCCGAAGTTACGCTCCAAGTAACCCGGCAGCTCAGAGGTCAGGAAGGTTTCCCACTGGTAGTTGGTCGGCGCAACCAAGTCATAGGTAGCCGGGCCGTTCCAGTCAGCGTAGAAAGAACCTGCGCCACCAACCGGCATAACCAGGGTGATGTTGTGAGGCTCGTAGGTACGGGCAGCATTCACATCGTTAACCCAAGCATTGGTACTGTCGGTAGCACGCAAGCCGTCAAGCAGGTACAGGCCAGCGTTGCCGCCGTTTTTCGCAGGCTGGATCTGGACTGGGATGTTGCGGCCCATTGCTGGCGACCAAACGTCACAACGCTGAACCCACCAACCCACGCCGTCCCATTCGCAAGAACCGGTGGCATCGGGACGCAGCCAGTCACGGTTTGCTGCCTCGGCTTCTTGGGTGCCTGTAGCTACGACGAGGCCAAGCGCGACCGCAACGGTCATTACCACTGTGAGTACACGCGCTTTGAGACCCGAACTCAGTGCAGTCATGTCTCTCCTTTTGTACTTCTCAACTTCGAGATCAAGAAAAATTTTTAGTGCTATTCACACTTATCGTCGCCACATGTCTAAACGTTAACGTCACGGAAATATAACGAGGAATCTTTAGCAGCTTAACCCACGCAGCCCGATTTCTCCCACCTTGTACCCCCCCGCGCACTACGGTGGCCGATCCATCTATAGGTGGCGACACGCCGAAGTTTGGGAAAACTCTCCGCTATTTCACAAGGTAATCGTCAGGATCCGCCGAAAAAGTCAGAGTCCGCCCATCCGTCAATGCAAACTTGATGTTTTCAAAGAAACGGTGTGCATCAAGCGGGTCTTTATAGGTCGCAAAGAGCTTTTGGAAATCTGACGTTTGCAACGCCTGACGAGCCTTAGCAGTTTCCTTCTTGTCGTACCACTGTGGCAGCGAATCGATATCCACGCCCGTCAAAGCAGCCTGCCAGTACGAAGGCAGGTCCTTGTCATGGCCAATCCGTCCGTTTTCTATGCGTGGCTGGCGGGCGGCGAGGGGCGTCGCCAAGCCAATGTTATCGAGCACGCGCACGTCCAACGGGGCATTCATCGAAGTCATGCCCATGTTGATGAAGTACAAAGTAGGCGGCTCGTCCCGGCCGGGTTCGCGAGCAACGCCTTTCCACGCATACTTGTTCTCCTCGCGTGGAAGCGCATATAGAACAGCGAGAGCATCACCTTTTTCAAGATCATCGATGCCCTCTTGGTAGGCCTCCATTTGCCGCATAGGAAGGAAGTCCCTCTCAGAGCGAGGCGGATCGCCTGGTTCCCGCTTGACGGAATAGGTCCAGAAGTCGCGCTCATCGACAATATTGATTTTCCCTTGGTAGGTATTCCAATCCGTGGGGTGCCCGCGCAGGATAATCACCACGGACCAAACTGCGCAAAAGAGTGCCGCACTGATAGACGCTGCGGAGCGCAACGGGAGGACAAACACTGGCAGCAACATCGCAAAAAGCGGTAGCAAGAGCATCCGACCATGCATGAAGTCCCCGCCGACGCGAAAGATGTAGACAAAGTGCAAAACCGCTGCGCCCACCAACAAGTAAGTAATGCTGGCTTGGGAGCGAAGCCGCGTTGGACGCAGGCTAGAGCGATAGGTCCACAGGGCCCAGCCGCCCAACACGAGGAGTGGAATATAGAGGGCATAAGGGAGGGCGAAGTCACCAAGGTAGCGGAAACCATGGCTCCATGCAGCTCCCGACGCCGACTTAGCCACCGCAGTGTGGGGAGTCAAAAGGCCGTAGTAGCCCATGCGGAAAATCTGATATGCGCCCGGCAAGGGCAGCGCGGAGGCCAAGATTCCTAGCCAGGCTTTCCACCCACGGTGGGTAGCGAGCAGCAAAAGTCCCACCAGGCCGCCATAAAGGGCAAGGTCAGGTCGAACAAGCCAGGAAATGCCCGCCCACAGCGCTAGCCAGTACGGCATAGAGTCACTAGCGCACTCTTTTGCATTGTCGACGCCGCGGGACCACTTGACCAACATCCACCACAGCACCGCCAGATAGAAGATGGACAATCCCCATTCGAGACCGGACGTAAAGAAGTCACGCGCGGGCGGTAGCGCTAGATAAACGAGGCTGCCCGCTGGAGCTAGAACGGCAGTGCGGTGGGCCCTGCTCGTAGCCCAAGCGCCGATGAACATCGCGGCGACAGAGAAGAACAAGCCCAAGTAGATGGCGATACCTGACAGATCCGCACCTGTTACCCATCGCACGAGAAGGATGAGGTATTGCCACAGCGTCGAGGTATTGGTTTCTACTCGCTCACCGGCGTTAAAGACTGGGCCATTCCCAGCTTCCAGGTTGCGGACCGTGCGCAGGACTATGAGGCCGTCATCGGAAATCCACCGGCGGGCGAAGCCACCCCAAAACGCAAAAACACCAATAACAAGAGCTGACGCAACGGCGCTATACCGAAGCAGATTCCTGTTATCAGTGTTATTCATGGGGAAAAAGTTTAACATCCCCCTTTAGATTTGACCGTATTCGCGGCGCTCACGGCGTTAAAACATTGGGATAATATAAACCGCCATTGCGATACAAGCCAGCCACAAAAGGGCGAGTACTTGCAAGGCACGATCCTCGAGCGCGATCTCATCAGGTGCGCCGCCATTGCCGCGGTCGACGTCGGCAGCATAGCGCAGCACGGCAATCGTAAATGGAACCATCGAAACCTGGTACCAGACGCCAGCTGGGCCATCAGCGGCGTTGGAAAGCTGGAAGCCCCATAGCGAGTAGGACATGACCAAAGCGGTAGCCGCAAGGGTCCAGACGAAGCGTAGGTAGGTCGGCGTGTAGCCCTCAAGGGACTTGCGGATCTTCGCACCAGTGTGCTCGGCCAAAAGAATCTCCGAGTAACGCTTACCGGAAGCCATGAACAGCGAACCGAATGCCGCAACCAACAGGAACCATTGGGAAAGCACGATGCCCGCTGCCACGCCACCAGCCATGGTGCGCAACATGAAGCCGGAGGAAACCAGCGCGATGTCGATGACCGGCATGTGCTTCCAGCCAAAGCAGTAGCCCAGCTGCAAAGCGATGTACACAGCCATCACGATTGCCAGCTGTGGGCCAGCGGTGGCCAAGAAGGACAAGCCGATGGAACCGACAATGAGCAGCGCTGCCATCGCATACGCCAGGCCCACCGGCAGCACGCCGGCCGCGATGGGACGGAAGCGCTTGGTCGGGTGAGCCCGGTCAGCCTCGACGTCGCGAGCGTCATTGATGAGGTAAATCGAGGACGCGCCCATGCAGAAGACGATGAAGGCAAGGAGGACGTCGAGAAGCACGCGCGAATGGAACAGTGCGTCCGCACCCGCTGCTGCTGGAGCGGCGAGGACGAGGACGTTTTTAACCCACTGCTTTGGGCGCAGCGCCTTGATCATTCCGTCGACGAGGTTCTTCGGCGGCTTACGCTTGCGGCCGGTGTCGATGCCTGAGGTATGCGGTTCAGAGTGGAATACCCGCTGCGAACCGTCTTCGTGGTGTGTCTCGCTCACGCGGTCTTCCTTTCATAGCGGGTTAATGCCTCTGCGGTGACTGCACCGATCGCAGCTCCAACCGCGGTATCCGTTGGGTAATGCACTCCGAGCACCATACGCGAAGCCATCATCACAGGCACACCAAGGAGCGGCAACGGATTGCCGGTTAGGTGTGCGACGCCCACGAGGAACGCGGTTGTCGACGTCGAGTGCGAGGACGGAAACGACAGCTTGGACGGGGTGCCCACGCCGACGCGAACGTAGGGGTAGTCAGGGCGCTTGCGGCGCACGATGCGCTTGATTACAACGCTCGCCGCGTGGGCTGTAAATGCACCCGCGCCTACGTATGCCCACTGGCGACGCCGCGCCTTGTCATCATGGTTGACCGCGTACATCACTGCGGAAGCACCCATCCAGCCGAGGGCGTGCTCGCCAAGGTGGCTCAAGCCGCGGGCGGCAGGTACAACTCCAGGGACGTCGAAAGCTGCGTTCTGGATGCTTTCCAGAACGTGTGATTCAGCTACAGAAAGCTTACTGGGCATCGAATACCTTCCTCCAGGATTCGCGGGAAGTCAGCTCCGGCATCGCGGCGCGATACTGCGACTTCAGATCATCGAAGTTCTCCTCGATCTCCTTGAGCAGGCCGCGGGTCTGCTTGACGAGGTCGGTGGCCAGATCGCGGTCGCGTTTGCGGAAGGCCACGCCGGTACCGCCGGCGGTGGAAACTGTTGCGGAGTCCACGCGGGACAGAGTGAACCAGCGCGCCTCGTCGGGGGTGAGGTTGAGCTGCGGCGCCTCGTGGTGCGCGCGGTCTTCCTTGGTGACAAGGTGCTTCGCGGATTTGAGCAGCCATGGCAGCTTCTTGACCTTGCCGAGGCGGCCGCCGATGTTGCGGGTCGGCACGCCCGGCGCGCCGGTCGGAGCCGGCAGTTGGTCGGCGGATTCGATGATGACGGCATCGGAGTAGTTCTTGCGGATTTCCGCGATGCGCGGCAGGGAGGATTCCAGGATGTCGAAGAGGTGATCCGGGCCGGCGAGGAAGTCCTTCATAGCTTCCAGCTGGATAGCCATGGTGGAGTACTCCATGCACATCGTGTGCTTGAGGGTGGACTTGAAGATGGACTTCGTAATGCCCTTGACGTCGCCGTCGTGGTACATCGCAGCGACGATGAGGCGGTTGCGCAGGTGGAAGTACGCCTGCCAGTCGATGGCGTCGTCCTTGTCCGCCCACGCCATGTGCCAGATTGCGGCCCCCGGCCAGGTGACAGTTGGGAAGCCGTTAGCGGCTGCGCGCAGGGAGTACTCGGTGTCATCCCACTTGATAAACAGTGGTAGCGGCTGGCCGTTGGTCTCAGCTACGACGCGCGGGAAGAGGCACATCCACCAGCCGTTGTATTCGACATCGACGCGGCGATGGAGAGCACGGGAGTCGTACTTGCGTGGGTCGAGGTGCGACTGGGCGTCACCAATAGCGCGCAATGGGTACTTGGCGAAGTCGTGGTCGTAGACCGCGTGCGGGGCCCCGCCCCACATGAAGACGTGTTTGTTGACCTGCTCGCCAGTGGTGCGCAGCTGGGAGCGCTCCTGCAGGTTCAGCATCTGGCCGCCAACGATGATCGGCTTGGCGGCGTATCGCGCGGCCTGCACTGCGCGCAGGATGGAGTCCGGTTCGATGGCGATGTCATCATCCATGTAGAGGATGAACGGGGAATCGGTGTTCTCCAACGCCTCGTACATGATGCGGGAGTAGCCGCCGGAGCCGCCCAGGTTGCCCTGACGGAACTCGCGGAAGCGCGGGCCGAAGTGCTCGACGGCCTGCTCGTAGCCTGGCTCGTCTGCTGGGTGCTGGTTGCCCTGGTCCGGCATGAGAACGTAGTCAATGATGCCGTCGACCACTGGGTCCTCGGCGAGAGCCTGCAGCGCTGCGACGGCGTCGGTTGGGCGGTTGAAGGTAGGAATGCCCACGGCAACGCGCTTTTCCGACGCCGGGATCTCCGTACCGTCCGGCATAATCTGCGGGCCTGGTTCATGTGGAGCGCACCATGCCGCATTAGAAAGGACGGTTTCCTTCTCTGCGGTGATGTCGAACCACAGCCAGCCGCCGTCTTCGAAGTTCTTCAGCGGCAGTTCGAAGTCGTGGTGACCGCTGCCGACCAGGTGGTTGGCCACGGAGATGCGCTGACCATCCTGCTTGGAGCGATAAATGGAGACGTTGGCTTGGCCTTCGAGTTCGAGGGAGAGCACGATGGACTTCAGCTGGGACCAGCGGCGCCAGTAGGAGGCAGGGAAAGCGTTGAAGTAGGTCTCGAAAGAAGCCTCTTCACCCGCTGGAATCGTCACCGCGGTGCGGTTGGTCCAGCTCAGGCGCTCGCGGTTTTGCTCAGACTCGATGAGATAGAGCATCCGGACGTCAAAAGGCTCGCCGCGCTTGGGCAGCAAGATTCGCTGAACAGGTTCGAAAACGCGGGTTTCGCTGCCAGCGGCGCTGGCGGAGGAATTGTTGGCAGTCACGATTACTTCGATTCTCCAAACGGTTTTATGACAATATTCAGTCAAACAGCCTAGTGGTTTGTGGCCGATAACCTCGCTCCCACACGGATTCATGGCTGCAGTGACGCGCATTTAACACAATCTGGCCGTGAGCACGACGATTAATCTGCACCGAAAAGGCCATAAATGCGCTCGCATTCTCCATCTATTAAAAAGCAGAGCCTTCTATCTTTCGATGAAGGTCATCTGCTTTCGCCCTCGGATGAATCAACTCTGCGCGAAGAATCGGAGGCACTCGACCTATCGCTTCTAGTTGGGAGATTAGGCCTCGACAGGGGCCTTATCGCCTACTGGCTCGATGCCCAGCTTGCCCAACATGTAAAGCACGCGGGCGCCGAGGTCATCGATAAGTTCGCGCTCTTCCTCTGGCGTATTGGCCGCAGCGATATCCCAAATCTTGATGTCCTTGCCTGCTTCGTCGCGTGGGATCTCGCGGCCTAGGTACACGATGAAGTCAGGCATGCTGACCATGCGGTTGTTGGGATCAACCTCGGTGTGGAAATGAGCGGCGTCGGCAAGCAAGGCGTCGCCGGCCTGTTCCTTGGTCAATTCAACAACCTTCTCCGCAAGGGCGTGGTTGGTGCCAGCAGAGAAACGGACATGGATGCGGTGCCCGCCGAAGTATTCCTTTACCTCGCGTTCAACCAGAACAGGGATGAATTCTTCGACCGTTGCACCGGCAGTATGGCGCGCGATTGCCGCGTCTACCTCGGCGTCGATTTCCGCGGCAGCGTGAGTGTTGCCGTACAGGTCGTGGAGGTCCTGGCGCAGGGTCGCGAGGCGGTGATCATTGAGATGCGTCATGGCACTCACCCAATTACTTTCTGTTCTCTGTTTGTTAACCTAATGTTAACCTTACGGAGATTTGCCACCGGTTTCAACACCGACTCGCGACACGCGTAAACCGGCAAAGCGCCGGCGTACAGACACAAAAAGCCCGCCGAAGAAGATTCAAAGCTCCTCGTCGGCGGGGATTGAAGCAGGCAAGCTGTTTTAGTGGCCGCGCTCCTGCTCAAGCGCCTTGCCCTCGTTCCAGAACGGAGCCAGCTTGTTGTCGAACATGCTCAGCGCGGAGACGATAGCCATGCACATGTCGACTTTGAAGCCCGATCCCCGCGAAAACCAAACCACTCTTGGGCAACACTCTTTCATTATTAATTAATCGGCCTTAAGCCCCCTTCAGGATAATTAACAGACTAAAAGCTGGGTACTTTAATCGAGTTCATTTAACGTATTGGACAGAGCGATCAGCGATGACCGCTCGCCCTTGTTCCCCATCACTACCCTATGAAAGGAGGCCTCAAGTGACCGCAACACTGACACTCGCCGATGTCGCCCGGCTGACCGGCGTTACGCGCCCCGCGGTCAACGAGTGGATTCAGCGCTTTAACTCAGAATCCATCGCGCCCTTCCCCTCCCCTTGCGGAGAACATGATGGCCACCCCTACTACGCCATCACCGAAATTCAAGATTGGCTGCGAGCAACTAAGCTCGGCCGCCGCGACACAGCCGTTGAAGATGCCCTCTTTTATTCTTCGCTCTACCGAATGCTGCTCCGCAATCCGGCACGCGCGGCGTTGGGCCTTTTGAACTGCAACACGGCTTCCTCCCCTCAGGATTTTTCGCCCTCTGCTGCAGTAATCGACTCTCTTACCGCGGCGTACCAGCGCGCAGCAGACAACATTCCTTCTGATGCCTCTGAAGCTGACATCGCACAAGCAGCAGAGCAGGTAGCCGAGGCAGCTTTCGGGCCCGCGACCGCGCTCGCCCGTCTTGCAGATGACCTCAGTGCTCAGCGCCAGGTAACACTCTCTTCCCGTTTTACTTCCCGCGCTATGCAAGCAGTATCGGAAGCCCTCACGCTAGAAAACCCAACTCCACCTATCATCCCTACTGATGAATACAGCCTAGGTTTCGTCACTGGACTCGCCCGGGAACTCGAAGAAACGCTGGCGCTCAACATCGGATATCGCAAGGACTGCGCACCAGACTCTCTCTATTGGGCCGAACTAGCGTGCCGAAACGTGGAATTCATCGACGCTAGCGAGGAGATCCCGACAAATTCTCTCATCGTCCTCGGCGCTCCTTCCCCTCTCAAAAATGCGACCGAATACTTCGAGCACCTCCAGGACTTGCTCGACAACTTGGACGAACGCGGCGCAATGTTCTGTATTTCCACCGCAGACATGCTTATCGAGGACTCTTTAGCGGAGGTCGTCCGACGGCGTTTCCTCGCACCGACTGAAACCGGCGCGATTGCACCACTGCGTTACAGTGCACGGCTGCCCCGAGGCATTTTTCCGGACCGCGGACAGCAGCAGGGCGCACTATGGATTCTCAAGCGCCCTAATCGCGAGGCCATAGGCAACCCTGCCGATGCTGCTGCCGTTATCGCTGACGTGCCGGACCTTAAGACACCCGGTCTCGTCTCTGACTGGGCAACCATGCTCACCACACCGGATGAAGCACGCAAGCACACCTTTGTCCGCGGTCGTATTCTTCGCGCCGCTGATGCCTGGCGCAGTCGTACTCATTCTCTCGATGACTCGGTCTTTTCTTCTACGTCGACGTCTTCCGCCGCCGATCTCATGCACACCGCGCATCAGGCAGGGTTAGACATCAGTTCAGCAGGGTTGGAGGACGCGCAGCCAAAGATTGGTATGCGCGCTGAATCGGGGGCAACGCGCCTTGAGTACCTACCGTGGAAGGCCGCGACCAACGCTCGCACTGGGGTGCTGCAGAAACTCAGCGGCTCCCGCATTGCCGAACGTGATCTCGCCCCCGAAGCAGTAGCAAAACTGGAACTCATCGGTGAACCCGAAATTCTGGGGAGCATTCCACAGGGCGCACGTTGCATCGATCGTCTCCGGTTGGAGGACATTGCACCGCGCGGCACCCTCACAGAACCAGGGGACGTGGTCTTCATCAAGAGCCCCAGACCACGCGCGCTCATCGATGAGGAAGGCGGCAAGCTAGTCACTGCACCGGCTCAAGCACTACGATGCCGCAC
>OJMC01000027.1_pt1 | contig 47876 bp, 49 predicted proteins | sample 1596731 | NCBI WGS metagenome assembly OJMC01 (sample SAMEA3904698, study PRJEB24821) | metagenome | biome: Builtin; feature: hospital; material: surface | place: USA | collected 2013-08-19
CTCCTAGCCCAAAAAGCTACTGGACTCCGTGTCCAAAAAGCCCATGGACATAACATTTGTCGCCTAGAAGTCGTTGTTTGCGACTTTAGGTGAGGCCAACGTCTCCGGTGATGGTCTGATTTTCTCGTTATTTTGGGAAATTAATCTTGGGCAACTGGGTGTTTATTGCTTGTTTCTGTGTTTGGGCGTATCAATAGCCCTGTTCGGTTTGCATCATTTCCGCTGCTTATTTTGTCGCTGGGATCGACGTACGAATTACAACATTTATGGGTGGAGGAAATGATGGGCTACTAAAGGTAAATTCGAAACGAATTCCCTTGGTTTTCCAGTCAGAGGATCGATGAACTCGATGCGTGTCGCGGTGAGATGCATTGGTACGCGCATGTCTTCGGCGTCGGCGGGGAAGGTAACCGGGTAGACGGGGTCGCCAAGGATCGGCACACCGGCCTCCCACATATGTAGGCGAAGCTGGTGCGTCTTTCCGGTCTTCGGCTTGAGCGTGTACTTAGCCAAAGGCGGCTGCGGACCGTGAATAGCTTCGTAGGGTTCGTTATCCACGGGGTTAACGCCGGCAACCTCAGTGAAAGCATTTGGTTCGCCCGCTACCAGCCTGCCCTGGATCTCACCCGGGGTTTTCTCAATGCGTGACTCCCACATGGCGCCGATGGGGACGTCGGAAAGCGGGGCGATAGCCTCGTAAGTCTTGTGGACTCGTCGTTCCGCAAACAGTGTTTGGTAGGCGCCACGAATTTCTTTGGTCTTTGTAAACACGAGGATTCCTGACGTGAGCCGGTCTAGCCGATGCGCGGGCGACAGGTCATCGATGCCCGTGATGCGCCGCATCTGAACCGTCGCGGACTGCACGATGTGCTTGGCACGCGGCATCGTGGCCATGAAAGGTGGCTTGTCCACCACCAGCAAATGCTTGTCTTCAAACAGGATCGGAATGTCGTAAGGTACCGGCTCCTCCGGTGCAGGGATCCTATAGAAGAAGACGTCCTGGTCCTTGGTGAGCAGGGTCTCTGGTTTCAGCACTGTTTGATCGCGCAAGACCACTTCGCCTGCGTCGAAGCGTGCTTGGAGCGCCGCCGCGTTGTCGTCTGGGTGCCGGTGGCGTTGAGTCTGAATGAGGTGCTCGAGAAAAGCCCAGGCTGAAATAGAGCCTTCCGGTACACGCGCACGGGTGGGGTTCAACCCATCTTTAATCGGCAACGGGCTGAAGCCTTTGCGCATATGTACTAGTCTGTTCTCCATGGATTTTGACTCTCTTCTTGCACCGGTAATTGAATTCTTCTCCACCGGCATTGGCGCTGTAATTGCCAAGGTCGCGGAGTTTATTTACAGCGTACTTTTCCCAGCTAACGCAGGCGCTGCAACAACTGCGGAGATTGGTTAATACGTACTACACTTGATGGTATAACCACCTGAAAGGAAAGAACATGGCCAAGGAAGACATTGTTGTTGTTGCCGTAGATGGTTCGGAAGCCTCCAAGAACGCTGTTCGTTGGGCAGCTAACACTGCCCTCAAGCGTGGTATTCCTCTCCGCATTGCCTCCAGCTACACGATGCCACAGTTCCTCTATGCAGAAGGCATGGTTCCCCCAAAGGAGCTCTTTGAGGATCTGCAGGCTGAAACCCTCGAGAAGATTGAAGAGGGTCGCGCGATTGCGCACGAGGTTGCTCCAGAGCTGAAGATCGGACACACCGTCGCAGAGGGTTCCCCGATTGATATGCTCCTGGAGATGTCCCAGGACGTCACCATGATTGTCATGGGTTCCCGCGGCATGGGTGGCCTCTCCGGCATGGTGATGGGTTCTGTTTCCGCTTCCGTGGTTTCCCACGCTGCCTGCCCGGTTGTTGTTGTCCGTGAGAACAACAACGTCACCGAGCTGAACAAGTACGGTCCGGTTGTTGTCGGTGTCGACGGTTCTGAGGTTTCCCAGAAGGCCACCGCGTACGCTTTCAAGGAAGCTGACGCTCGTGGCGCAGAGCTGATTGCGGTTCACACCTGGATGGACATGCAGGTTCAGGCTTCCCTCGCCGGACTGTCCGCAGCCCAGGCTGAGTGGGCAGAAGTCGAGAAGGAACAGGCGGAGCTGCTGACCGAGCGCATCGCTTCCTTCCAGGAGGAGTACCCGAACGTTCAGGTAAAGAAGCTCATCGCCCGCGACCGTCCGGTGCGTGCGCTTACCGACGCCTCCGATGGCGCCCAGCTGCTCGTCGTTGGTTCCCACGGACGTGGTGGCTTCAAGGGCATGCTGCTCGGATCTACCTCCCGTGCACTGCTGCAGTCGGCGCCTTGCCCAATGATGGTTGTGCGCCCAGACTCTGCTTAATAGCTGGCAACCAGCCGAATTGGCTGGCAATCTACTAACGATTGAGACACGATTTTAGGAGCGACCTGCGGAAAGACAGATCGCTCCTTTCTTTTTCCCAAAAATGCTGGAACCATGGTACTTGTAGCTGAAACAACTAATACTAAAAGGAGAGAATTGCTATGGGTATGGGTCTAGGATTCTTTGGTTCGATTATCGTCGGTATTATCGCTGGCTGGTTGGCTGAGAAGATCATGAAACGCGATCACGGCCTGCTGACTAACCTTATCGTCGGTGTACTTGGCGGCCTCTTGGGCGCAGGCATTATGTCCTTCTTCGGTTCGAGCTCCCCGAATGGCTGGATCATGATGATCGTCGTCGCCACCTTGGGTGCTTGTTTGCTTCTGTGGATTGTTGGTCTCGTTACCAAGAAGTCGGCGAAGTAGATCCGAATCTAATTCGCAAACATACCGGTTTGTCTATATTGTGTAGATGAACCGGTTTCGTCGTTTTAGGAGAGGATATGCCAGAAAAGAAGTCGCGCAGGAATCGTCCGAGCCCGCGCAGCCGACTCCTCGAGTCCGCGACCAATCTCTTTACCACTGAGGGCATTCGTGTCATCGGCATCGACCGCATTCTCCGCGAAGCTGACGTGGCCAAAGCATCCCTTTACTCCCTCTTCGGCTCAAAAGACGCCCTCGTCATTGCGTACGTAGAGTCCCTCGATGAGAAGTACCGAGCTGACTGGGAAGCGCGCACTGAGGGGCTTACGGATCCGCACCAGAAGGTGCTTGCGTTCTTTGATAAGGCAATCGAAGAACAGCCCGATATGGAATTCCGCGGCTCGCACTTCCTCAACGCAGCGGGCGAATACCCGCGCCCCGAAACCGATGCTGAACGGGGAATCGTCGCAGCCTGTATGGAGCACCGCAATTGGATGCACTCCACTATGACGGCACTTCTGACTGCGAAGAATGGCTATCCCTCGGCAACACAGGCTAGCCAGCTGCTTATTTTCCTAGATGGCGGCATGGCGGGTGCTAGGCTTACCCGCGAACTATCGCCTCTTAAGACGGCGCGAGAACTCGCTATTCAGCTTCTTTCTGCGCCGCCTGCTGACTATTCAATCTAATTTGCTTGCGCGCCTCGCCCAGGATCTGGGCGTGGTGCTTGCGCTTTGCACGTAGGTCTTCCTTGCTGAGTCCCTCGGGATTATTATTCTTTTTGGTGTCCTTGTTGCGCCAGGCGCGGAAGCTATCACGCCGCAGCTGTGTCACGGCGTCGGTAAGCGGGTAACGGCGGTACATGATGTATTCGTAGACCAAAGTTTGGACCAGTGTGTAGAGATAGGTCCAAGCCCAATAGAAGATGATGGCGACAGGGATTGGTCCGCTCATTGCTGCGCTCCACAGTATCCATGGCATCAAAATGATCATCGAGAACATGAACCAGAACATGCGTCGTGGCACTTTCTCATCGAACTGCAAGGTGAGGAAGCTGCGGTATTGGGTGATGATCATGTTAAGAATGGTGAAGCCGATGGCCAGTACCAGGATGGGAACTACGAGATCACGGTGGTCACGGGCAAAGTCCGTAATCGGCACGCCGTTGAGTAGCGCAGCGCGAAATGACGTGACATCGCCAGGTGTGAGCAGGCCGACGTGGTCCACTTGCCCGATGCGCGAGGCACGCAGCACAACTTGGTAGAGGCCGAGGAAGAAGGGCACAATGATGAAAACAGGTAGACAGCCCACGAGCGGGTTGTACTTATAGCGCTCGTGTAGTTCTTTTTGATCCTGTAAGGCTGCGACAGCCTCCTCTACCGTGGTTGCGGCGTCAAGCCTAGCTTTAATTGCATTGGCTTCGGGGCGCATCAAAGCACTTATGCGACCTGAGCGAACGGACAGCCAGTTCAGTGGTGCGATGAAGCTGCGAACAGTAAGAACGAGGAATACGATCGCCACGAGCCATGCCATAGATTCATCAAGAAAAGAGGCAAAGAGCAGGTGCCATAGTTTCAAGATGCCGGAAACGGGGTACATGAAAACTTCGAGCATGATTGTCCTTTGCGATCCATGGATAGGGCACTATTACTGTACAGCGGTTAAGGTAATTCCATGACTAAGACCAGAGTGAGCACTGTCATCGGTGAGCTGATGCTGACTGCTGGCTTGATCTTGCTGCTTTTTTCCTTCTATGAGGCCTATTGGACCAATCTAGAGTCCGGGAAGTTGCAGGACAAAGCCAATGAGAAGCTCGATACTCAGTGGCACAACCCTCGCGGTCAACTAAAGCCCGAGCTTGGCGAGGCTTTTGCGCGTATGTATATTCCGACCTTCGGGTCCGATTTCCATTTTGCCATCCTGGAAGGCACGGAAGATGAAGACCTCTTACGCGGACCTGGACATTATGCCGACACCCAGATGCCAGGCGAGTTAGGAAATTTTGGTGTGGCAGGTCACCGCGTGGGTAAAGGCGCGCCTTTCAACGATTTGGGCAATCTTGAGACCTGCGACGCCATTGTGATTGAGACCCAAACAGAATGGATTACCTATCGCGTCATGCCAATCGATGGCGCGCAGGCCGATTGTTTTACCCCGGAACAGCAGGCTAAGCCCGAATACCAGGGCATCAATGGCCGCCACATAACGCTGCCCAATGATGGTGCCGTAATTAACCCCATCCCAGGGATGGATACGCCAGTGGAGCAGGCATCAGAGGCCTTGCTCACCCTAACCACTTGCCACCCGCAGTTTTCGAATGCAGAACGCATGATCGTCCACGCGATGGAAGTCGGGCACGAGCCGAAGGTAAAGGGACAGACCCCGGCCGTTCTGGAGGAGAATTAAATGTATCGCGCACTTTGGAATCTTTTGCCAGGCCCCACAGTGGTCAGGGTAATACTCGCGATTGTGATTGCGGTTGGAGTGTTCTTCCTTCTTATGGAAGTTGTTTTCCCGTGGGTCTCGGTGATGATGCCGTATAACGACGTCGCAGTCTAACGTCGCTTCAACCCCTGAGGGTTTAGAGTGCCAAGTTCTTAATCGTTTCCTTGGTAATAAGCTCCGCCTTCAAGGTCTGCGCCTGGTTGGACCAGACGAGCACGGCCTTGTTGTCCTTTTGTACCGCGAAGACCGAGTAGGAATCCTCGAAGACACCACGTCCGCCGGACCAGCCATCGAATTCTGCAGGCTCTGTGGAGTCAACGGGCGCTGCCCAGTCAACCACCGCACGAGCTTCTTCTACCGAGGGCATTTCGCGGACGATGACTGTGGCCTGTGGTTCCTCTGGGTAGGACCAGAAGATGCAAGCGGGCGTCTTAAAGCGCTGATCGACGGCCACTCGGGTCATTCTCTGGCCGTTGGTATCGGCAACCCACTGGGAGTCCAGGTAAGGGCAATCCTGATCGGCGCTGGCCTCTGCGGTGGCGTCGATGGGCAAACCGTCGTTGGGTAGTGCCGCGGCGGTGGGGGAGGCGTCGTCAGGCGCTGCCGAAAGTTCGGGGGAAGATAAGCCTTGGGAATCGCAGGCAGATAGGGCGAGCGTGACGACCATGAGGGAGGACAGTAGGCTTTTTCGCATGATGTCCACAATAGATCAGCGCTCGCCAGATACGGAGGCCTTGCGCAACGGCATCCATATTCTTACTGCAACGTTGCTTATCGTTGCGATTTTTACCACCGTGCGTTTGCCGCTGTGGCAGGCAGTCATCAACCTGTTGTTGTTGACCGCTTTTGCAGTGGTTTACTTCGCGGGTTCCGTCTACGTGGAGCAGTGGCCGCGTGGGGCGCGGTACCTGTGGCTCGTCATTCTGACGGTGGTGTGGCTGGCGGACATGTTCGTAGCTCCGGCAGCTATCTACTTGGTCTTCGCCCTTTTCTTCCTCTACCTTTACGTGCTCGACTTGTATGCGGGTGTGGTCTGCGTAGTTATCGCGACGATCATTTCCGTTACGGTGCAGATTCCTGGGGGTCTGACCTTCGGTGGCGTTATGGGCCCAGCGGTCTCTGCACTGGTGACCGTGGCGATCTATTATGCGTTTCGTGCCTTGTCCCTGATGAACCGTGAGCTGATTGAGACCCGCTCTCAGCTGGCAGAGTCAGAAAGGGAGAGCGGAATGATTGCTGAACGCCAGCGCATTGCGCACGAAATCCACGATACTCTCGCCCAAGGCCTGTCCTCCATCCAAATGCTGCTGCACGCAGCGGATCGAGATCTCGACACAGAAGACGTGCCGCGCGCCAAAGAGCGTATCGAACTTGCACGCCGCACCGCAGCAGATAACCTGCATGAAGCGCGCGCCATGATTGCAGCACTCCAGCCGCCAGCGCTTGCTGAGGCCTCCCTGGAAGGGGCGCTCACGCGCATGGCGGAGAACTTCGCTGCCACGAGCGGGCTTGACGTTGAAGTCGACTCTGAGGGCGACGTGCTCAAATTGCCGATGAAGGTCGAGGCTGCCCTCTTGCGCATCGCGCAGGGAGCGGTGGGCAACGTGGTCAAACATTCGGAGGCAACACGTGCGCGCATTACCGTAACTTACGCGCCGGGTGAAGTGCGCGTGGACGTAGTCGATAACGGGCACGGTTTTGACGTAACGGCAGTACAGAACAAACCGGCGGGGTTGGGGCACATTGGGCTCTCGGCGATGCGCCGACGCGCGGAGGAGCTCGGCGGCGAAGTGATCATTGAGTCCACCCCGGGGTCAGGTACCGCGGTGTCAGTTAGTATGCCCTTAAATAACCCTGTAAATTAAACTTTTGGATGATTTTCTCAACCACTTTAGGAGGAAGAGCACGTGATTAGGGTCTTGCTGGCAGATGACCACGAGATCGTTCGCCTCGGGCTGCGATCTGTGCTCGAAGGCGCAGAGGACATTGAGGTTGTCGGCGAGGTAGCAACGGCGGAGGCTGCGGTTTCCGCGGCGCAGGCCGGCGGTATCGACGTGATCTTGATGGATCTTCGTTTTGGCGCAGGAATCGAGGGCACGCGCGTGATGGGTGGCGCTGAGGCAACCGCGGCCATTCGCTCCTCGATGAGCACTCCACCAAAGGTCCTGGTGGTAACAAACTATGACACGGATGCAGATATCCTCGGCGCCATCGAAGCAGGCGCTGTGGGATACCTGCTGAAGGATGCGCCGCCGCACGAGCTGCTGGCTGCCGTGCACTCGGCCGCGGATGGTGACTCTGCGCTTTCGCCGATTGTGGCGGACCGTCTCATGACGCGTGTGCGCACCCCTCGTACCTCGTTGACTCCACGCGAGCTAGAGGTACTCAAGCTCGTGGCCGCGGGCGCGTCAAATCGCGAGATTGGACAGGACCTTATGCTTTCGGAAGCCACGGTGAAGTCGCACCTGGTACATATTTACGACAAGCTGGGGGTGCGCTCCCGTACTTCTGCTGTAGCAGCAGCCCGCGAACAAGGCGTTCTTTAGAAGGGGCTTTTGTCGGAACTTAGTCCTGTAAACGCTTCTGGATTTCAGCAGTGATGTTATCGATCTCGCCCTCGATGGTCTTGTGAACACGGCGGCGCTGCTGATCGGTCATGAACTCAGCGTTATCGATGGAGGCTTCCACCTCGGTCAGGCGCTCCTTGATGTCGCGCTTAAAGCCAGCCGGAAGGTTGGATTCCTTAAGGGAGTTACGGATACCTGTGGTGCGTGCCTTCAGGGAAGCTCCATGGCCGGAGAAGGAAGCGAGCTGGTCAGTAGTCAGGCCTGCCTTTTTGGCACGGTTGGCCTCCAGCTGGCCTTGAGCGGCTACGACGCCGCGGTAAATGAGCGGCAGGAGCAGCGGCGCAGCGGTTCGCAATGCGCCTGCGTAGCGCTTGACATTGTTCTTGTTTAGACGGCCATTCTTGAGCTTATCCAGCTCCAGCTGTGCCATCTTCTTTTCATGCTTGCGGCGCTTCTTTAACCCCTTTTCCTCGGACTTGATGAGTGCCTTCTCTTGCTTTGCCAGCAGCTTCTGCTGGCGCTTCTGTGCCTTGGAGGCTTCCTTAACTTCCGCCTTTACGCGGGTTTTAGCTGCTTTGAGCTCCGCGCGTGCTTCGCGGCGGGCCTTCTTAATCTTCTTAATAATGCTCATTTTCATCCTTTGCTTTTTGTCTGGGTTCAACTTTACCTTGCTGTTCTATTAAGCTCACCCGTTGTGAAGGATGTGCTTGGTGCTGCGGACCTCGTGGGGTGTCGTTATAGGCTCGTGCAGCGGCGTGCCCACCCGGAGATTCCGCGCACGCATGCTTCGCTGGCTAGGGCCGAGCGGCATGCTGCGGCTGTCGACGCAGCCTTGGCGAATTTGCCGGTTAAGGCACCCGGGCGTTTCCGACGCATCGATATTGAAGGGGATGAGTGGGAACGCTCCATGGCCACGCTGGAGGCGCTGGCTTATGGCTACACGCACATCACTAATGCCGTCTTTGCCACCGATGAATGGAAGGTGGAGGTAGATCTTCTCCTGCAAGAGGGCGAAAAGTACACACCAGTTATCGTGTCGAATCACCGCGTCGCTCGGCGCAATGAGAGGGCACGCACTCTGGCGGTGCCGACTCATCGCATCGGTTTGAGCGAGCCGCTTGAGATGCCGTATAGGATTCGCCACCATGCCGTGGATGGTTACCGGCTGGCATTTGCGGCGCTGGCGCTGGAGGAGTTGGGCTTGAACTCTGGCCGGGGCGGCGCGATAGGGCAGGATCGCTCCCAAGCCTTTTTTACTGACACGTCCCGTTACAACGTTGAGGGTGCGCTAGCGCAGCCTCTGCCGACGGGGCCGCGTCGGGTAAAAGAATGTGCGACGTGCCGTTTCTGGCAGCTTTGCGAGCCTGAGTTGGTAGAGCGCGATGATATCTCGTTGTTCTTGCCGGGCGATCGTGCGAACCCATACCGGGAGCGCGGCATTGAGACAGTGCAGGCGCTTATCGATGCTCACCTTGGCGAACCCTCTCAGTTGGCCCAGGCCTGGCGGGAAGGGCAGCCGCTGCTGCGGCGCGCGGCGGCGTCGCCAAGCGTGGGCATCGAAGTGCCCCGTGCCGACGTGGAAGTAGACGTGGACATGGAGGCCTATCTCGACCAAGGCGCCTATCTCTGGGGTGCTTGGTACCAGGGCGAGTATCGCGCATTCGTGACGTGGGAGCCGCTCGGTGGCAGAGCTGAGGCGGCAAACTTTGAGGAATTCTGGTCCTGGCTCATGGGCCTGCGCGCGGAAGCACACGCTGCGGGTAAGACCTTTGCTGCGTATTGCTACTCGGCGCACGGGGAGAACCACTGGATGCGGATGTCAGCGAAGCGCTTTGGCAGACCTGCCCTGGCGGAGGTGGAGGAATTCATCTCTTCGGGCGAGTGGGTCGATATGTTTGTGCATGTCAAGCGTAATTTCGCGGGCCCTTATGGCCTGGGGCTGAAGACGGTGGCGCCGCTGGCCGGATTTGAGTGGCCGGAGGACTTCGACGGCGAGGAATCCGTCAACGCAAGGCGCGAAGCTTTGGCCGGTGATCTTAAAGTTCGCCAGCAGATCCTTGACTACAACGCAGGCGATGTACAAGCCACCCGCGCAATCCGCGAGTTCATGAGCGCCGGCGCGCCAGGCGTGCCCAATCTTGGAGCTATTTCCGTCCCCTAGGCCTTAGACCTTTTACCTTGACGGTGAGCCCTGTCTGGCCCACCGACGACAGTGAATACGACTCTGACTACGAGCCCGAGACTGGTACGGGCTTTTAGAGGAGCAGAAGCGGGGCCAAGATGACGAGGCCAAGTGCGACCTGCTCCCAGGGGACAGTGGTCTCTGGGGCTGGACCCTCGGCCTTTTTCTGTAGAACGGCTTTTTGCGCCTTCACGGCCCGGACGATGAAGATGGGGTAGACCGCGAGCGAGCCGAGACACAGCAGCGCTGCCAGAATCATGGCCCACGAGCTGGAGGTACCCATCCAGATGGCCACGCCGCCATTGATGAAAGTCGCGCGCAGCAAGCCCGCGCGGTTAAGCTCACGCAGGCCAGCGCGGGTAGCAGCGGGTCCGCCGCCCATCGTGGTGGGCAGCAGGTAGCTCATCACACCGAACAACAACTGCGCGGCGAAGCCAATCACCAAAGCTAGCGTTGGGATAGCCGGCTCAGAACTAAAGAAGTGCTGCACCGTATAATAGGTCAGCGCGCCCACCAACCAAAAGGCGGCAGCCAGTATGGAGACAGACGGGTAGTTGATGCGCCCGCGCGGATCTTTGGCCACAGTGAGGACATTGCCTACCCAGCCCTCGAGGCTAAGTATCCAGCCCAGGCAATAGACGATGAGTCCGGCTTCAGGGTGGTTCACAATCGTGCCCAACAGGGTGACCACAACGCCCACCGCCAGCAGCGTGAAGCTCGAGCGCATCCGCTTGTTGACGCCCTTGGTGCGCCAGATGGAGGGGAACAAGATGGTCAGCGAACCTGCGGCTGCCAGCCCAACGAAACCGCCAACGTTGGCGGTGACGTGCGCGATGAGTAGGCGTGGATGTGCCGGATAAACCGAAAGTAACGCGCCCAGAGTAGCGCCCACCGCCAAGAAGAATGCCGAGGCTACATAGGCCGCAATCACCGGACGGAAGCGCTTGTCCTTTGCCTCACGCCATTGCCCAAAGAGGGAAACTCCATGCCAGGCCACCATTGCGGCAACAATCGTGGCGCCCACCTGCGTCAGAATCCAGTGCTGCTCCCAAGCCTTGTGGAGGAGCTGGCCGATGAGGACCAAGACAATGCCCGCATTGAGCATATAGATGCGGTAGAGCTGGCGCGGCCGGGCGGAATCAGGAAGGCGTGCTTGGACGAACTTCTCAGTCAGGTGTTGCGACCACACCACGATGGAATTGGTCAGGATGCCCAGCGTAAACAGGTGAATGAGCACCCATCGGGCGTTAGGGGTGAAAGTATGGAGCGCACCCACGATGATGAAGACCATCATCCATATAGTCACGGGACGAGAAGCCCGTCGATGCCACGTGCGTGCTGACCACTTATCCATAAAACACGAGTTTATTCGTTTTTTCTCAAGGTCAAAGTCAGCACAGTAAGTGCCACCGCGAGCCCCGTATAGACTACGACGAAGCCGGCCCAGGGGAGGGCGTCGAAAAGCAGCCCTGCCACCGCGCCCACCACGGAAGAGCCGAAGTAATAACAAAACACGTACATGCTTGAAGCCTCAGCGCGGTCGTGCGTGGCAAGGTGGCCCACCCAACCTGAAGCCGTGGAGTGCGCTGCGAAGAATCCCACCGTCAGTGCCACGATTCCTACCAACACCACCGGCAGCGGGCCAGCGCATAGCGCGATGCCCACCGTGAAAAGTAGCGACGAGGCGAACAACGTCTTGCCATGACCAATCTGCTGCACCAACTTGCCCGCGCGTGCTGAGGACCACGTGCCGGTGAGGTAGAAGAGGAACACCGAACCCGCCAACGCCGGGGCGAGACCGAAATGCTCAATGAGCCTAAATCCCAAGAAGTTATACATGGACACGAAGGTGCCCATCGCCAAAAATGCGACTAGGAACAGGGGCGCGAGCTGGCGATTATGCCAATGGGCGAAGATGGCGCGCAGTTCATTGCCCAAGCGGATGGACTTCGGCGTGAAGTTGCGCTGCGCAGGAAGCAGGATGATGCAGATCGCCGCGAAGAGCAGGGAGACGCAGGCAGAACCGAGTAGCGCCCAGCGCCAAGAACTAAATTCCAAAATTCCCGTGGGGATAAGACGCCCGCTAAGGCCCCCAATGGAGGTGCCGGCAATATAGAGACCCATCGCGCGGGCAAGATCCTTGGCGTCGAGTTCTTCCGAGAGCCAGGCCATTGCCGTGGCAGGTGCGCCAGCCATCACTGCACCTTGGAGGCCGCGCAACGCGATGAGCGTGGCGGCATTCGGGGCTAGTGGCACCACGAGCCCGAGCACCGTCGCTGCGATGGCGGAGATGATAAGCAGACGCCCGCGGCCGAAGCGCTCCGACAGGATCGAGGCGGGGACCACGCATACAGCCAGCGAACCGGTCGCTGCAGAAATCGTCAGCGCGGCTTGCGTGGAGCTTAGACCCATCTGGTCGACCAAGGTCGGCAGCATGGCCTGTGTGGTGTACAAACAGGAGAAGATTGCGAGGCCCACGAAGAGCATCGCGAGTGTGGCGCGCCGGGTTCTGGTCATGCATCTAGGATGCTCGCTTCCAAAGCATGTGTAAAATGTGTGAAACCATATATTTCCATGCATAACATGCATGGTCAGATGCGCATGGCGTGATACGCATGGCATAGCGAGCATGATTTTGCTCGGCAGGAAGAAACTACAGGAAGAATCCAAGCGATGAATCTCGAGGATGTGCGCGGAGTAGTCGCCGTGGCCGAGCAAGGCTTGGTGGGTGCTGCAGCTGATGACCTGGGGATCTCCCAATCGGCGTTGACTCGGCGTGTGCAGCGAATTGAGCAGCAGCTCGGGGCGAGCTTGTTCTCCCGCACAGGGCGGCGGCTGGTCCTCAACTCCCGCGGGGTGGCTTTTGTTCAATATGCGCGGACTATGCTCAGCGCGCAGACCGCCGCGCGCGATGCGGTGGCACGCCTTATGGATCCTGAGCGGGGAACCGTGCGCCTTGACTTCATGCATTCGTTGGGCACTTGGATGGTCCCTGACCTGGTCAAGGCCTATCGCGCCCAGCACCCGCACGTCGATATACGGCTACACCAAGGAGCCGCGCGTGAGCTCGTCGAGCGCGTGCTTGCCGGCGAGTCGGACCTCGCCCTTGTGGGCCCGCGTCCGGCAGGGGTGGCGCAGTCAGGCGAATCGGCACCCTCATCGAGCGTGACGGAAATCGGCTGGCACCAGATTGAGCTGCAGCGTCTCGGTCTCGCCGTGCCTGAGGGGCATTGGGCAGCGGGGCGGCAAAGCGTGGACATCGCTGATTTCCGCGATGAGCCATTCATCGGCATGTTGCCTGGCTATGGCACGCGCATGCTTCTCGATGCCCTCGCTACCAAAGCGGGATTCTCCCCGCGGCTGGTGTTCGAATCGATGGAGCTGACCACTGTGGCCGGGCTTGTCGACGCCGGACTCGGCACCGCACTGCTTCCCCTCGACGACCCTTATCTCCAAGCCCGCAACCTCATCCCGTTGGAGCCACCTGCCTTCCGCGAACTCGGCCTCGTGTGGCGCCCCGGCGATGACGCCCCGCCCGTGGAGCAGTTCCGCGACTTCATCGTGGCGCGCTCAGTCTGACGGCTTAAGGGACATTTGGCCCTTAAGCCGTCTGACTGGGGCAAGAAAAAGACCGCCCGGAGGCGGTCTTAACCAATGCAAGCTAACGCGTATGCGGCTTACTTGGAAGCTGCAGTGAAGCGCTCTGCAACGTCATCCCAGTTGAAGACGTTCCAGACAGCCTTGACGTAGTCAGCCTTAACGTTCTTGTACTGCAGGTAGAAAGCGTGCTCCCACATATCGAGCATGAGCAGCGGGGTGAAGTTGATGGAGGTGTTGCCCTGCTGATCGGTCAGCTGCTCAACGAGGAGGCGGCCAGCGATGTGGTCGTAGCCCAGGACAGCCCAGCCGGAGCCCTGCAGGCCAAGAGCCGCAGCGTTGAAGGCCTTCTGGAAAGCCTCGAAGGAACCGAAGTCACGGTTGATAGCCTCAGCCAGCTCGCCGGTTGGCTCGCCGCCACCGTTAGGGCCAAGGTTCTTCCAGAAGATGGAGTGGTTGGTGTGGCCACCCAGGTTGAAAGCAAGGTTCTTGTACAGAGCGCGGAGGCGGTCTGCATTGCCCTCGCCCTTAATCTCAGCGTCGATAGCCTCGAGAGCTGCGTTTGCGCCAGCAACATAGTTTGCGTGGTGCTTGGTGTGGTGCAGCTCCATGATCTCTGCGGAGATGTGTGGCTCGAGAGCGTCGTATGCGTAGTCGAGTTCTGGGAGTTCGTAGACAGCCATTGTTAATTCCTTTCTTTGGGTACGGTGCCCAATGATAGGAGCGCTGAAAGAATTCCGCCACAATTTATCCGGAACGAATTACGCTCGGGGCGCGTTAAAACCTATATGGGCCGTCATGGGGCGGTGTGCGAACGCCTGCCCCGTGGGCGAAGTTGCCGCCCAAATACCCCAAGACAACGAGCAAGGAGATGTCATGTCGTGGTTGTTTAAGCCGGAACCAAAGATTGTGAACAGGGAAGATGCCCTTCCCGGCCGTGCGGAGCCGATCCTGGATCCACGCCCGCACGCGGTGCTCGGCACTCCGATCACTGGCCCGTGGAAAGAGGGACAGAAGTCCCTCCTGATCGCTATCGGCTGTTTCTGGGGCGCGGAGAAAATGTTCTGGGAAACCCCCGGTGTGGAGTCCACGTCCGTTGGCTATGCCGGTGGCACCACCCCGAACCCTACGTACTACGAGGTCTGCCGCGGCCTGACTAACCACGCTGAGACCGTGCAGATTACCTATGATCCCGCGCAGGTTAGCCTACATGACTTGGTGGTCAAGGCCTTGGAAGCCCACGATCCCACACAAGGTTTTCGGCAGGGCAATGACGTGGGCACGCAGTACCGTTCCGCGTTCTACCCAGAGACTGAGGAAGAGCGTGCGGAGATCCAGGAGATCGTGGATTCCTACGCAGGCAAGCTTGCCGACGCCGGCTTCGGTGACACCACCACTGAGGTCAAGCTCCTCTCAGAGACGGACTCCGGTGCCTACTACCTCGCCGAGGACGAGCACCAGCAATACCTGCACAAGAACCCCAACGGCTACTGCCCGCACCACTCTACTGGCGTCAAGTGCGGCTAGAACCGCTTCCTTACTTGGGTGCGGAAATCTGAGGGCTTGTTGAGCTGATCGCGTTCCACGAACACGCGCATCCTCTCCGCCAGCTCTGGCGTGAGCTGGGTGCGTGCTTGTGAACCGAGGACGGAATCCCAGTACCAGAATGTTTCCTCAAAGTAGTTGTGGCCGTGGCCGCCCGGCACATTGAGGGAGTTGAGCTGATCGAGGGCTACCTGCCAAAAAGTGATGAAAGGTGCCCACGGCAGGCGTTTGAATGTATCGGCATACAGCGTGTTCGGTGCCGGTTCATGAATCCAGTCTGGGCGCATGAAGATAAGGTGGCGATCCCACCACACGATGGCATCGGATGCGTGCTGGCCAAAGACCACGCGGGGACGGTGCCAGCGCTCGTATTCGCTGCCGAAGGCATCGTGTTCCATGTGCGCTGGGGTGGAGGCAAAACGCACGTGCTTGCCGGCGTCGATAAGTGGCAGGCGTTCCAAGGAACCGCGATCACGCCCGCGGGCCAGCCGCCGCGTAAACGTAGTCATGCGAGGAGGGCCGGTGAATACCGCGCCGTCGCAAGACTGCAGAAGATCGTCTAGGTCACGGTAATTTTCCACGATGCCGTAGCAGCCCAGGGATTCGCCGGCGAAATACAGCTTCGGGCGATCGTCTTCGGGCAGCGTCGAAAGCCGTGACTGCACAGCGTTGATGAGCTCCCGCGCGGCGTCGACTGGCGCCTGGCGGTCAACGACGTAACAAAACACCGAAGGTAGATAGGAGTACTGCAGGGTGACCGTGGCGCAGTTGCCATGGGTTAAGAACTCGTATGCTGAAACCGAATAGTTGTTGATCCAGCCGGAGCCAGCGGGCAACTGGATGACGATGGTCTCCCGGCGAAAAGCGCCGGTGCGTTCTAACTCAGCCAATGCCTGCTGAGCGGCGCTGATGGGGCCGCGCCCTTGGACTAAGCCGACGAAGATGCGGATGGGCTCGTGAGCGCGGTTGCAGATCATCACCTCTTTAATGTCGTGCGCACGCGGGCCGCGGTCCAGGAAGGCGCGGCCTTGGGAGCCGACTGCAGTCCACGGCTCAAGGGACCATGGGCTGCCACTTCGCTCCGGCTCCCACGGCATGACCGAGCCGGGATAAACCAGCTTGTTGAGCTGCAGTGCTTTGAGGGAGGCGTCGTGGATGAAGCGGCGCCAGAGCATGCGATTGCTGAGGAAAGCAGCGGCGTAGCTGACCGCGGCACCGGCCAGCGGCCAAGCCACCCACCGGGGGAGCCATCGCTGGACCCCGCGGGAGAGCTGAGTGACAGTGATCTGTGCGGCTTCCCCGACGATGAGCAGCGTGCCGTAACCAACTGTTCCGAGGGCAATGCCGAGAAAGGCGGATTCAGGGCCGCGCTCGTTGTACTTATTGACCAGCTTTGCCTGTGCGCTCTGGTTGCGAAGCGAACGCACGCCTACGGCCAGGGTGATGGCGCCCAGGGCAAGGTGCGTACGGCTGCGCAGGGTAGGGCCAACGCGATCCTGGGGGCGTTTGCCAATGGCGTGTAGTCCACGCTTGGTGATGAACGCGGCCGTGGTCGCGGCCAGGTGGCCTACGCCTTGGCCGATGGCGACGTTGGCGGCCGTGACCCACCACGGGCGCGGAAGGAGCGAGGGCGAGACCGCCGCCCAGGTGGCAATCTCGGCGGCAAAGATGCCGGGCGCCATGTTCTGTGGCAAACGTCTCCTGCCGGTCATGCGTACACCAGGTGTAAGATCGCTGAGCACTTCCAGCCCAAAAACCGCAGATGACAAGGTGCGAATCGCTGCGGCGCGGACGAATTTGCGGGCGAGTTGGCGCATGGGCACCATTCAACCAGCTCGGAAAGCACCCTGCAGAGTATGTCCGATCGGACAATTTGTGTGTGAGATCAGACTGCCGACTATGTGAGATCGGGCGCACAACGGGCACAAATCGGAAATAGAGGGCACAATGGGGGCCATGGGAAATCATGTTGGAAACAAAGTTGTACTCATCGGCGCAGGCGACGTTGGAATTGCCTACGCATTCGCATTGGTAAACCAAGGCACCGTCGATCATCTTGCAATCATCGATATCGACGAGAAGAAGCTCGCCGGTAACGTAATGGACCTCAACCACGGTGTTGTCTGGGCGCCATCCCGCACCCGTGTCACCAAGGGCACCTACGAAGACTGCGCTGACGCCTCCATGGTCGTCATCTGTGCTGGCGCTGCACAGAAGCCGGGCGAGACCCGCTTGCAGCTCGTGGACAAGAACGTCAACATCATGAACTCCATCGTTGGTGACGTCATGAAGAACGGCTTCGACGGCATCTTCCTCGTGGCCTCCAACCCAGTGGACCTGCTCACCTACGCAGTGTGGAAGGCCTCCGGTCTGCCGCACGAGCGCGTCATCGGCTCCGGCACCATCCTGGACTCCGCTCGTTACCGCTACATGCTCTCTGAGATGGATGACATCGCCCCGACTTCCGTACACGCTTACATCATCGGCGAGCACGGCGACTCCGAGCTCCCGGTTGTCTCTTCGGCCAACATCGGCGGTGTGTCCTTGTCCCACCGCTCCGAGAAGGACCCGGGCTACAACGAGCGCATCGAGAAGATCTTCGAAGAGACTCGCGACGCTGCCTACACCATCATCGACGCCAAGGGTTCCACCTCTTACGGCATCGGCATGGGCCTGGCACGCATCACCCGTGCAGTCATCCAGAACCAGGCAGTTGTGCTTCCGGTTTCTGCGTACCTGCAGGGCGAGTATGGCGTTGAGGATGCCTACATCGGCACCCCAGCGGTGATCGACCGCTCCGGTATCAACAAGGTCGTTGAGCTGGCGCTCGATGAACACGAAAAGGAGCGCTTCCGCGCTTCCTATGAAACGCTCAACAAGATCAAGACTGAGATTTTCGGATAGTGAAAATCGTCGCGCACAGGGGATACTCCGGTAAATATCCGGAGCTATCCCCTCTCGCATTTGCTAAGGCGCTCGAGCTGCCGATTCACGGCCTCGAGTGCGATATCCGCCTGTCTCGGGACGGCAAGGTGGTGGTCAACCATGACCCCACCTTGGATCGCACCGCAGGTAGGCCCGGCCGCATCGCACAGATGGACTGGGACGAGCTGCGCCACGTCGACATCGGCGATGGGCAGAACATGCTGCTGCTCGATGAACTGCTAGAGATGCTGGGCGATAATCCGCACCATCTCTACATCGAAACCAAGCATCCTTCCGGCCAGGGCGATGTCCTTGAAGAACAGCTGGTGCTGCGCTTGCGTTACGCCGGGCTTCTCGACGACCCCCGCATCCACATGATTTCCTTCTCCCATAAGGCAATCCGCCGGATGCAGTCCCTTGCCCCTCAGGTGGACCGTTTCTACTTGCGGCGTGACTGGGAACGCCACTTCCCAGATGTCCTTCTGTCTCGTCCGACGGGGCTGGGAATGTCACTGTTGCGTGCAAAAATGCGTCCCGCTGACATTGGGGCGTTCGACCTGCCCACTTATCTGTGGACCGTGGATAGGTCCGACGATATGAAGTGGGCGTGGTCGAACGGCATCGATATCCTCGCCACGAATCAACCAGAAGTAGCCCTACACGCCATAGAACTGTAGGCAGCAGGTAAATTGGTGGGCATGGCCAAGAAGAAAAAGAACAACGAACAGCTGCCTGAGGGCATGTCCCGCCGTCAGGCAAAGCTCGCTGCTCGCGCCGCTGAGCGCGCTGCCCTTGAAAAGGATCCCCGCCCCTTCGGCGGTTTCGCCGCTGAGGCGTCCCTCGTTGCAATGCAGGAATTCGTTCCTTCCGCAACGGCAAAGCTTTCCCTGAAGGGCTTCGACAAGGACGTTTACGTCTCGACCGTGCTCCCAGGTGCATCCGCGGCCCTCATCCGTGATGAGGAGTTTGGTGGCGAGGCATTCGTGGGCCTGCAGGTCCAGTCCCATACCCACAACCCTGGGCGCGACCTCGCTTATGCGCTTAACTGGGTAAAGAACAACAAGCCTGGCTCCACTCTGGAGTCCACCGCTGCGGACGGCACCGAGCCGGCCTTGAGCGAGTTGCTTGAGGAATCCGCTGAGCTGGATATCAACGTCTACCAGGACTTCGCTTGGTGGATGCCTGAGGGCGCGCAGATCACCCCGCAGGTGGCGCAGTCCATGCAGATGGCCAACGATTCCGTCATTGAGTCCCACCAGGTGGGCAATGACATTGAGGGCATCGCATTCTGGGCTAACGCTGGCGGCGGCAAGGCACACATCCGTTGGGTCCGCCCTAACGATGATGAGAACGCTTTCCTCAACGCCCTGGCCCGCGTCGCTGCACGCGGCGAGTTGAACCTGGGCGAGGGTACCAAGTTCGCTGGTGTCTTCCGTACCCACGGCCTCATCGCGCCGGTCTTCGACCTCAAGCCTGAGGTGGCCCACGACTCTTACGAAGTTGAACTTGCCCGCGTGGACAAGGCGCTGGCCGAGGAGCTCAAGAATGACGCTAACCTCACCGCTGACGAGCGCAAGCAGCTGGAGAACATCAAGTCCCGCCAGGTGACCCTGCGCTAGAGGCAGCTCTAGATACTTAGCCTGAGCCTTAGTGCTACACGGCAAAGGGGAGAGAAACCAAGATGGCTTCTCTCCCCTTTTATTTTGTTGCGCAGCTTACTTCATCGAGTCCCACAGCTGCTGCGTTGCCTCGTCATCCCACAACACCACGTTGCCCACGGTGGTGTCTTGGAATCCGCCAATTGGCACGGTCTCAGTTTCCACGCCGCTGGCCATGGCTAGGGCCACGCGAGCGAGGTGCCACACGTGATCCTTTTCACCCACGACGAAGGAGGTTGCGGTGTGGTTGACCAGGGATATTGTGCGGAACGGGTTAATGAGCGTGCCCGGTGAGGTGATCTTGTCGAGCAGCGCCGCGAAGAATTCGCGCTGACGCTGCACGCGGTCAAGGTCGCCCATTGCTGTGGCACGAGTACGCACGTAACCCAGCGCATCACGTCCGCGTAGCTCCTGGCATCCAGCCTGCAGGTTGATGCCCGCTAGTGGGTCGTCGATGGGCTCCTTGACGCAGATGTCCACGCCGCCGACGGAGTCGACCACGTTGGCAAGTCCGCCCATACCGATTTCCGCATAGTGGTTGATGCGCAGGCCAGTGGATTGCTCCACGGTTTCGACGAGTAGCTGCGGTCCGCCGTAGGTAAAGGCGGCATTGATCTTGTCCATGCCAAAGCCAGGGACCTCAACGTAGCTATCGCGCGGGATCGAGATGAGCTTCGCCTTGCCGGAGGAAGGGATGTGCAGCAGCATGATGGTGTCAGTACGGCCCACGCCTACGTCACCACCGGTTCCGAGCTCTGCTTGTTCTTCTTCGGTGAGGCCTTGACGGGAATCGGAGCCCACCAGGAGCCAGTTGGTTCCGGCGGTTTTGGCCACCTGCTCGGCCGGCTTGGCCTCGATGCGGGTCAGGCGCGAGTCCGTCCACAGGGTAAACACGAGGGTGAAAACGAGTAGGATAGCTACGGCCCAGCCAAAGCATCCCAGGGATTGCTTGATGGGGTTGGCCTTTTTACGGCGTCGGTGTGGGCGTTGCTTCGGCGCCGGTTCGGGCGCACGATAGCTGCGCGGCACCTCGGGAGTGGGGCGGCGTGGGGCGGGAGCGGCCGGGGTGCTCCGATATCCGGTGTTCTGAGCAGGGCGCTGGTTGCGCTCCATGTAGGCGCCGACGTCGAAGCGAGTTTCCTCTGCGCGCTGTGCTGGGAGCGAGTTAGCCCGCGGCGTAGCACGCGACGCGGAAGGGGAAGAAGCGACGGCAGAGGCGCTGGAGGAACCTGCACGAGGTGGGCGCTGCTGCGCTCGGCGACGCCGCACCGGGCGGCCGTAGCGGTCCCTGATGGGTTTGCCGTCGGCGCCGAGGACATAGTCGGCGGGCGAGCTGGAATTCGAATCTGCTCCAGGGGCGGGGACAGGGCTATCGCCTGCGCGGCGCGCCTCGCGATGCGGGTCTCGTCCAGATTCAGTCATGCGCTCAACCTTACAACGAATTCACATTCGCCCCACAAGGCACACACCGCCCTCCTCCTCATAAACAAGGAGACGGGTGGCGCCGCGGAATGGTTCACAGACCTCGGGGTAGTGATGTGGGTCTTAGAAGAGGAAAGCGTATCCCACGAACGCCACCGCGTCGATGAGGAAATGCGCAATGACAAGCGGCCAAACTTTTCCGGTCTTATGGAAGAAGTAGCCGTAGACCAAGCCCATCACAATGTTGCCGAATCCAGCGGATACGCCCTGGTAGAGGTGATAAGAACCGCGCAGGATCGAGGAAGCTGCGAGAGTTGCTGGCAGGCCCCATCCCGATTGACGCAGGCGCGTCATGAACCAGTAGACCACCACGACCTCTTCCGCAAAGGCATTGGCCGCAGACTTCACAAGCAGCACGGGCATCTCCACCCAGGCATTGTCGAAGGAGGTGGGCACTACCTCCTTGGTCCAGCCAAAATGCAGCGCGGTGTAGTACAACGCCAAACCCGGGAGTCCAATTAGCGCTGCTAGACCAGCGCCTTGCAGCCAATCCCTGCCCCAGGGGCGAACCCGAGTGGTCGGCTGAGCGCCGCTTCCGCCGAGCATAGTGCGCGGCGGCATGTGCACGTGCAACAAGTACAAAGCCAACGCACCCCAGGCAAAGAGCACTGCAGCAGAGCACAACTGGAGCCCGATATCGATGAGCGGCAGAGTGGATTGGCTCGCGTTAATCGTCACCGACTGCTCGTTGAGCGGAGCCGGATTGAGCAGAGCATCGGTCAAGCGTAGTGCAGAACGAACACCGGAAATGCCAAAGGTGATGACGAGGACTATCAGGATTTCGCTCCGGAGCGCTTTTAGCGTCTTAAGCGTCTTTGCTGTGCTCATATCCTTAGTCATCGGTGGAGAGCCTTCGCTAGGCCGAGAAGCTCGGCGTCGTCAAGCGTGATGCTTCCCAACTGGACGCCGACCGGTGGGTGATCGTGTACCGGCCAAGGAATCGATACCGCCGGAAGCTTGGCCACATTAAACAACGAGCCCCACGGTGACCAGCGTGTCTGCTCGTCGAAGTTCTCCTGATGATCCAGCGACAAGAAGGTGCCGCGCCGGGGAGGGTCGTAGGCCAGCATCGGGCTTAAAATCGCGTCTACCTGCCAGTACTGCGCCAGAAGCTCAGGCAGTGCTGCCGCATGTAGGCGCGCGGCCGTGTGCTCTTCCTTACTGATCAATTTGCCCCGTTGCCTGACCCAATCGGTGTAGCCGGCAGCATCAGGAAGGGTGGCCAAGCGCCACATGAACAGGCGCTGGAAGGTCACGAAGGTCTCAGCTGCTTGCGGATATGGCGAGATAGCCACCGTCTCAAAGCCTTGCGCTTCAAGCGCGGTCGTTGCCTCTTTAACTGCGTGGAGCATGTGTGGAGCAATTTCCACGCCAGCAAAGAGCGGCTGCGTCAGCACGCCAATGCGGGCCCGCGGCGTGCGGGGAGTGAGGCCGTGGAGAAAAGCGGCGTCGGCAAGCGTGCGCGTGATGAAGCCCTGCACCGTGAGATCCTCGCCCGCGGGCTTGAATCCCACCACACCGCACGCGGCTGCAGGAACGCGGATGGATCCGCCGCCGTCGGAAGCGTGCGCGGCCCGGAGCAGACCGCGCGCTACCTGCACTGCTGCGCCACCAGAAGAACCACCTGGCGTGTGTCCCGGATACAACGGATTGTCTGGATGCGGCAGGCCTACCGGCTCCGTGTCCACGCGCAAACCCAACTCGGGGGCTGCCGACTTACCGATGAAAAGCGCGCCCTGTGCCTCCAAGTCCGCGATGAACGGGTCCGTGACGTCGGGAAAATACGTGCGCGCCTTATGCCCCAGCGTGGTGGGCATTCCCATGACGTCGTTCAAATCCTTGGCCGAGAGAATCCAACCGCTCAGCCTTCCCTGCGTCTGCGGGCGGCGGTCCAAGTCGAGGTGGGTGAAACCATGCTCTTCTGCGGAAAGAGAAGACACAGACTCGCGCAGCTTTTCCAGGGTGAACTCCATGGCAGCACAGTCTAGTGGGCTAAGGTTTCTCCTATGAGCACCACCACAAAAGCCAGCACGAAGATTGCCTTCTTGGGCCCTGCAGGGACCTTCACCGAAGCCGCTTTGCAGCAGCTGAGCGTGCACTTTGAACAGGTGGAACCCTTGCCGGTGAGCTCGCCTTCGGAAGCCCTGGCCGCGGTGCGCGCAGGTGTTGCTGACTTCGCTTGTGTGGCGATTGAGAACTCCGTCGATGGCGCTGTGACTGCGACCTTCGACGCCTTCGTGGAAGGCGAGCGCGTGCAGGTCTACCGCGAGGTGGACCTCCCAGTGGCGTTTAGCATCATGGTGCGTCCAGGAATGCAGCTTGGCGACGTCGCGACATTCGCCACCCACCCCGTGGCTTATCAGCAGGTGCGTGGTTGGCTGAAGGAGAACCTGCCAGGCGTGAAGTTCGTGCCGGCTAGCTCCAACGGTGCCGCTGCCCAGGCGGTGGCGCAGGGGGAGATTGACGCAGCGGCCGCGCCCGCGCGTGCGGCTGAGCTCTTTGGCTTGGACACGCTTGCCGACGGCGTCGCAGACGTCGCAGACGCTACCACCCGGTTTGTGCTGGTTGGGCCTGCTGGCAAGCCGACTGCGCGCACGGGGCACGACAAGACCTCGGTGATTTTTACGCTGCCTAATGAACCTGGTTCGTTGGTCGGTGCGTTGGAGGAATTTGCTCACCGTGGCGTGGATCTTTCCCGCATCGAGTCGCGCCCCACCCGCAAGACCTTCGGTACCTACCGCTTCCATGTGGACCTCATTGGGCACATTGAGGACCAGCCGGTAGCAGAGGCGCTGCGCGCGGTGTGGCTACGCGCAGAGGAACTCATGTTTGTGGGCTCGTGGCCGTCTGTTGCGGAAATTGGTGAACAGCCGCGTGATCTCGATCGCTTGGTGGCCGCGGATGAATGGGTAGCGCAGGCGCGTCAGGGCAAATAATGTAGGTGCCATGTCCGGAAGAATCTTTCTTGTGCGCCATGGCCAGACGTTCTCCAACGTAGAGCGTCTCATCGATACCCGCCCTCCAGGAGCCGAGCTTACTGAGCGCGGCCGTGACCAAGCCACTGAGGTAGGCCGCGAGCTCGCGGAGCTGACCGCAGGCCGCAACGTGCGCTTCTACTGCTCCGTGGCACTCCGTGCGCAGCAGACTGCGATGCTGGCAGCTGCCTCATTTGCGGAGGCTACCGACCAGTTCCGCGTCCCGGTTGAGGTCAAGGCTGGGCTGCACGAGATCTTTGCAGGCGACTTTGAGATGGACGGCAGCGAAGAAGCGCACCGTTCTTACATGGTGGCGTTGCGCGGCTGGATTGACGGCGACGCCACCGCCCGCATGGAGGGTGGCGAGACCTATTCCGACGTCCTGGCCCGCTACCAGCCGGTGGTTGAGGAGATCGCGGCGGAACTCGGTGACGATGACGACGCCGTGATTGTCAGCCATGGCGCGGCCATCCGCGTGGTAAGCCGCCATGCCACCGGCATCGATGCCGACTTCGCGTACACCGGATACATGCCCAACGGCAGATTTACCCTCATGGAGCCAGGCGGCAGGCCCTTTGGCCAGTGGACGCTCAAGCGCTGGGCCGACACCGATATTGATGAAGCCAGCGGTGTCGCACCGACCATGTACTAAACAGGCGATGGGAGGAGGCTGACTAACCCCAGCCCAAGTGGTGGAGCTCGTGCTCTTCAAGGCCGAAGTAATGTCCCAACTCGTGGAAGACGGTTACTTCGACTTCATGCGCGAGCTCTTCTTCGCTGTTGCACCAGTGCTGCAGGGCGCCGCGATAGATAAAGATGGTATCGGGCAGAAAACCCGTGTGGTCGAAAGTGCGTTCAGGGAGCGCGACCCCTACGTATAAGCCCAACAGGTGGGGGTTGTCTTCGTTGTAATCCTCCACGAGGATGGCCAGGTTTCGCATGCGGTGCACGAATTCATCTGGGATCTTGTCCAGGGCATCCGTGACCATCTCGTCGAAGCGTTCTTCACTGACTAGGTACATAAGCTTTCCGATGTAGACCGAGGCAGACCAAGGCGTGAACCTACTGGGCTGGTGCTACCGCAGGGGTTGGTGCTGCCGCGCCAGGGGCCGCAGATGGTGCAGCGGACGGCGCTGCCGAAGCGTTGTTGCGGATCGGGTTGCGCTCAGGCTGCTGTGCAGGTGGGGCACCATCGATGGTCAGCGCAGCGCGGCCACCCGTGGCCGAGCCCGTGATAATGGAGAAGGAACCATTATTAGGGTGCATCAGCGAGCAGTTCACTGAGCGGGAGCCACCGTTCCAGGAGGCCTCGCTGACAGAGCCCCAGAATGGCTGCAGCGTGGATTGGTAGAGGTTTTCTTCCCCGCCCAAGTACTTCTCAGCGGCAGCGGTGCAGGTCTCGTTGAGGTAGGTGTCGAGCTCCTCGCCGGCTGGGTAACCGTCAGGGAAGCGCTCGCCCAAGTTAACAACGGATACGGTCTCAAGCTGGTGCGGTTGAGCGCAGTCAACGGTGCGCATGATCTGCTTGTCATCGATGCTGCGGCACTCGCCGGCCTTGGCCACGACAGCTTGGTCCACTGCCTCCACGTTGCCGGTGCTCAGCTGCGGTACACCAGTTTCATCAGTGGTTTGTAGGCCGCACAGTAGGGTGCGGTCGCCCTTGTCCCAGGCGTTAGACGGCGGCAAGACCGAGGCGATGTCATACTTGCCTGCCGGATCCCATTTGCCGTGTAAGTAACCCAAAGTGCTGGACGCGCAGAGCTCATCGCGTAGCGCGTTCTGGCGGGTGACGTCGGGGCGTTTGGCGTCAGGACCAAACTCGCTGGTGGGGTAGGTGCTGAGATCCTCGCGAGCGGCGACCTCAAAGCGGTGCGGTTCAGCGCAGGAGATGGACTGGAAGTTAGAGATCTCGCCCTTGGCGTCGATGTCCCATGTCAGGCAGGTTCCAGACTCGGCAGAGGTAAAGGAGGCAACTTCCATTTCGGAGGTCGGCCCGGTCTCATCCGTTGAGGTTTCGCCCGCGGTGGTGCCGGTGGAGGGGCTCCAAAATCCATATGCGCCCAAGAAAGCGGCCGCGGCGAGGGCGGCCACTAGGAAAAGGCGGACGGCAAAGGATGAGCGCCAAGGGGAAGTTTTACTCATAAGGCCTCCTATAGTACCCGCTAGTGCTGCATAGCTCGGAAATCCTGGGAGGCCGCTTGCCCATGCGGCCTGCGTGGAAGAAGGTCGCTAGTTCTCGAGGGCGCGGCTCACGCGGGTGGTGAGATGGTAGCGGTCGGTGCGATAAACGGAGGAACACCACTCGACGGGACGGTCGCCTGAGCGGGACTTGCGGATGATGTGCAGCAAGGGGGTTCCAGGTTCGACGTCGAGAAGCTCGGCGATCTCCGGGTCAGCCGCAATAGCAGTTACTGTCTGGTCTGCCTCGGTAATCGGCAGATCGAAATTAGAGTCCAAAATGGCGTAGACAGAGTTGTAAATATCATTTTCTAGAAGGTTGGGGACAAAAGAAGAGTTGTACCAACCGTCGTCGATGGAATAGGGTTCCCCGTCGCCCAGTCGCAGGCGTCGAAGGTGAGTGTGGGTCAAAGTGGAATCGGTGCCGAAGAACTCGGATACCTCATCTGGGGCTGATGCCCGCCCGCCTAACAAGATTTTGCTCGAAGCGTGGACGTGCTGTGCGCCCATTTCGTCGGAAAAAGAGGCCAAGTGAAGGCGTGAAACGAGGGGATTAGGGGCCACGAAAGTGCCTTTTCCGCGTACTCGCCGTAGGCGACCAGCGGCCACAAGATCACCGATGGCGCGGCGAACCGTGATGCGGGAAACGCCATACGTCTCCTCCAAAATGCGTTCACCAGGGAGAATGTCCCCTGGCTTGAGCGTTGTGTTGCACAGCTCAGTGAGGATGTCACGAAGCTGGGCATGCTTGGGGACTGGTCCGTCGGTGATGATTTGTGCGGTCATATTCACATAATAATTCGCTGGTTATTACCACTGCAAGGCTCATGTAGTGCGGTAAGCTTTTCAACGTGATTGATCTTAAGTTCCTCCGCGAAAACCCAGACGTTGTCCGTGCCTCCCAGGTCACCCGTGGGGAGGACCCAGCTCTTGTCGATCAGCTCCTGGCTGCCGACGAAGCTCGCCGTTCCGCTATCTTGGCGGCAGACGAGCTGCGTTCCGAGCAGAAGGCTTTTGGCAAGAAAATTGGACAAGCTTCCCCAGAAGAGCGTCCTGCTCTTCTGGAGGGCTCCAATGAGCTGAAGGAAAAGGTCAAGAAGGCCGAGGCTGAGCTAGCTGAGGCTGAGGCAAAGGTCAACGATCTCCAGTTCCAGATCTCGAACGTGGTCGAGGGAGCACCAGCGGGCGGCGAGGATGACTTCATCGTCCTTGAAGAGGTTGGCGCTATCCCAGAATTCGACTTTGAGCCGAAGGATCACCTCGAGCTCGGCGAGTCCCTTGGACTTATAGACGTCAAGCGTGGTGCCAAGGTTGGTGGCGCTCGCTTCTACTACCTCACCGGTGACGGTGCCTTCCTGCAGCTGGGCATGCTCATGCTGGCCGCGCAGAAGGCGCGTGAAGCAGGTTTCCAGCTGATGATCCCGCCAGTTCTGGTTCGCCCAGACATCATGGCTGGCACCGGTTTCTTGGGCCAGCATTCCGATGAGATCTACTACCTGCCTGCTGATGATTTGTACCTGGTTGGTACCTCCGAGGTCGCCCTCGCTGGCTACCACAAGGATGAGATCCTGGACCTCAGCGATGGCCCTCTGAAGTACACCGGTTGGTCCTCCTGCTTCCGCCGTGAGGCTGGTTCCCACGGTAAGGACACCCGCGGCATTCTTCGCGTCCACCAGTTCGACAAGCTGGAGATGTTCGTCTTCTGTAAGCCAGAAGAAGCAGAGCAGATGCACCAGATGCTGCTGAATATGGAAAAGGACATGCTCGCTGCGATGGAGCTGCCATACCGCACCATCGATATCGCTGGTGGTGACCTCGGCTCCTCTGCCGCCCGCAAGTTCGACAACGAGGCATGGGTTCCTACCCAGGGCTGCTACCGCGAGCTCACCTCGACCTCGAACTGCACCACTTTCCAGGCGCGCCGCCTGCAGACTCGCTACCGCGATGAGAATGGTAAGACCCAGTACGCTGCAACACTCAACGGCACCTTGGCCACCACCCGTTGGCTTGTAGCCATCCTTGAGAACCACCAGCAGGCTGACGGCTCCGTTGTTGTTCCTGAGGCACTGCGCCCATTCGTGGGCAAGGATGTTCTGCGTCCGAAATAAGGGACTGTAAAAAGTATTGATTATGTACGCCTCTCCCCCGGGTTCTTGCAGCCCGGGGGTCCGTGTATCCCAGACCCTTTAGCGCTTTGATTTCACTGCTCTATCCAATCCGCCACTCGTCAGGGGACCATGATGAACGCAATTAAAGACTTCTTTTACCAACGAATTGTCACCCTGGCACGGGGCGTTACTATTGCGCAGGGGTTGCAGATCCGTACGTGGGGCGAAGAGAACATTCCTGACAAAGGCGGCGCGGTGTTGGTGGTCAACCACACCGGCTACATGGACTTCGTATTCGGTGGCTTCATTCCGCATCAAAAGAAGCGTCTGGTGCGTTTCCTCGCCAAGGCCGCCATATTCAAAACCCCAGTTGTGGGTCCATTGTTGAACATGATGGGTCACGTTCCAGTCGATCGCATCGACGGGGGCGAATCCATCCGCCGCGGGATCGAGCTGGCGAAGGCGGGCGAGCTTGTCGGAGTTTTCGCCGAAGGTACGATTTCCCGCAGCTTTGAGATTCGCAGCATGCGCAGCGGCGCGGCCCGCATCGCCTATGAAGCGGGCGTCCCCGTCATTCCCATGGTGGTCTTTGGCTCGCAGCGCATCTGGACAAAAGGGCAGAAGAAGAACCTGGGCCGCAGCAACACCCCGCTATTGATCCGGGCGCTGGAGCCATTTACCCCGACGGGCGACGTCGAGGCAGACACCGCCGAAATCCGTCGCCGCATGCAGGCTGGTGTCGAGGGCCTGTGGAAGGACTACGAGGCCGAGTTTGGCCCCATGCCCAAGGGCGCTTTCTGGGTTCCTGCCCGCATGGGTGGAGGAGCGCCCACCCTGGAGGAGGCCGAGCGCGAGGACAAGGCCGTGGAGTCGGAGCGCTACCGTGTGCGCCGCCTCCGCGACGATCTGATGGGGCTCAAGACCCGCATCACCGAGGCAACCTCCGAGCTGGTCAAGGAACGTCTTGCGATCACCGCCAAGCCTTCGACAGCCGAGGTCGAAGAACTTAAGCGCACGGCCCCAGAGACACTTGACTGGGTCAAGGAGAACTTAAACTCGGTCCTCGAGGAGGCTACCCGCGGGCTTGAGGAAGGGCGCGACAAAGTCACGGAGATCATGGCCCAACTCAAGCTCGACGTTGCAGAAGCTCAGGCTAATCTTGCGACAAGCAGCAAGGAAGTCTTCGCCGGTTCTGTCGTGGAGCAGGGCTTGCTCAGCGCCGCAACGCAGTCGCGCCTTATCGTCTCACGCCTGCCGCATCGCATGAAGGCTAACTTCACGCAGATCCCGCGCATCGTTGTGGCCGATGAGTCTACGATGAACTATCACGGCGACTCCATCACCACGCGTCTGCACGATGCATTCGCTGGAATCTATCCCGAGTCGGAGATCCTCATCTTGGTGTCGCCGCAGGCGGCGCAGCATCCTGACTCGACCTTTGATCCGATCCAACAAGAACTATGGAGGATTGAGCATCAGGGAGGCGTCGTCAAGCACGGCTCCGAAGTGATCGCCGTGCATGCGCTTGACGACGCCACCGTCACCGCCATCGAAGCCATCCCCGAGATGGTCGTCGAGTGGTCGCGTGAGGGCGATGACATTGTCTCTGGCCATATCAAGCGCGAGCTGAAGGAAGTGGCGGAGCAGCTCGGAGAGGTGCCAGGTATCGGCCTCATTGATACTCCTGCTGGTCTCGTCGTGGTAGCAGCTGAGGTTAATCGCTGGAATGCAACGCAACGTATCTTGGACACCGTTGCCGCTGAGCCTAAGGACATTACTGTCTTTGCGGGAGAGGATGGCGACGAGGTCTATCTCGACCATGCGCAGGTAGTGGCCCTGGAGACCGCACCGATTGAGCTGGTGAAGGAGGCGTCCTCGGTGACGTATTCGGCGGATCGTGCCGGCATTCCTGAGGTGCTCGAAGCAATGGCGAAGCTTAATACGCGCCGTTAGTACCACCCGCATCAACCAAGGGGCTCTGGATATGACCAGACGCCCCTTCTTCTATGCCCACTACTCCCCCTTAATTGGGGTGAAAGAGCTTTGTTTCCTTTATAAAAACTCGTGGAAATTGCTGGTTGTCCACGCGAAAGTTACGGGTGAGTAGCTTCACATTCGCGACTACGCCGTGACCTTTAACATGAATCCCAGGAGAAAAGATCTTCAAGGCCCGAGGCGGGGAATGAACCACTTTGGGCGACGATGACGCTCCATTGGCCACCGTAGCGTCCTTACGTAAGGTGGCGCCAGGGGCAAGAGAGGAGATGAGGTCAGTAATGGCCACGCTAAGCAATCAAAGTTTCAATCCGGAGTATTACGAGAAGGCTTGGGAGAACTGCTCCACTGAGGAATACGACGTTGTCATCATCGGCGGCGGTTCCGTGGGTGCGGGTGCTGCCGTTGACGCTGCAACCCGTGGCCTGAAGACGGCAGTGGTGGAGACCCGCGACTTCGCAGCAGGTACCTCCTCGCGTTCCTCAAAGATGTTCCACGGCGGCCTGCGCTACCTGGCCATGTTCGACTTCCGCCTCGTAGCCGAGTCGCTCCACGAGCGCGAGCTCAACATGTCGACCCTCGCGCCGCACCTGGTTAAGCCACTGAAATTCATCTTCCCGCTCACCCACCCAGTCTGGGAGCGCGTCATGATGTTCGGTGGCTTTACTTTGTATGACCTCATGGGCGGTGCAAAGAGCGTTCCTATGCAGAAGCACCTGACCCGCAAGGGCGTGCTCAAGGTTGCGCCGGGTCTGAAGGACGACGCTGTCGTGGGCGGAGTGCGCTACTACGACACGCTTGTCGACGACGCCCGCCACACCATGACCGTCCTACGTACCGCCGCCGAGTTCGGCGCCAACGTGCGTACCGGCACCGAGGTCATCGGCTTCGAAAAGGATCGTGGCGGCCGCATTATCGGTGCGCATGTTCGCGACCTCGCAACCGGCCGCGAGGCCACCATCAAGGGCCGCGTCTTCATCAACGCCACTGGCGTCTGGAATGACAAGATTCAGGAGATGGCCGGCGTGGAGGGCAAGTTCACTGTTCACGCCTCCAAGGGCGTGCACATCGTTGTGCCGAAGGATGCCCTCGACGCTGACGCAGCCCTGTGCTTCGTCACCGAGAAGTCCGTCCTCTTCGTCATCCCATGGGGCGAATACTGGATCATCGGTACCACCGACACCGACTGGGAGAAGGGTCTGTCCTTGCCAGATCCAGCACCGACCAAGGCTGACATCGACTACATCCTCGACCAGGTCAACCAGCGCGTTACCCGTACTATCACCCGCTCCGATATCGTCGGCGTCTACTCGGGCCTGCGCCCGCTTTTGACCGGTAAGTCCGACACCACCACCAAGCTGTCCCGCAACCATGCCGTGGCCAAGGTTGCTCCGGGCCTCGTCTCCGTTGCAGGCGGCAAGTACACCACCTACCGCGTCATCGGTAAGGACGCCGTTGACCTGGCCGTCAAGGAGCTGTCCTTCGACGTCCCAGAGTCCGTCACCGAACGCACCCCAATCCTGGGTGCCGAGGGCTACCATGCGCTGGCTAACCAGGTACCGTCCTTGGCTAAGCGCTACGGAGTGCACCAGGACGTCATCGAGCACCTGCTGGGCCGCTACGGTTCCCTGCTGGGCGAGGTCCTGGCTCCTGCAGAGGACGACCCTGAGCTGCTCAAACCGCTGCCGAATGCGGAGCACTACCTGTGGGCCGAGGTGCGCTACGCCGTCACCCATGAGGGCGCACTGCACCTCGAAGACGTTCTCTCCCGCCGACTGCGCATCGCCATTGAGTACGCCGATCGCGGCGTCGATTCCGCCGATGCGGTGGCCGACTTCATCGCGCCTTTGCTGGGCTGGGATGAGGCTACCAAGCAAGCAGAAATCGCTGCATTCAAGGAGCGCACTGAGGCTGAGCTCCAGGCTGAGGCAGCACTTACCGATCAAGAAGCAAACGACATCCTCGTGCGCGCGGCGGGTAAGCCGCAGGTATAAGGACCATTCAAGAGAAAGACCAAAAGCATGACCGCAATGGATGCTTTCCTCTGGGAGTTCATCGGAACTGCCCTGCTCCTCCTGCTGGGTAACGGCGTGTGCGCCTTGGTCAACCTGCGCACCTCCGGTGCTAAAGGATCTGACTGGATTGTCATTGCCCTGGGCTGGGGCATGGCAGTTTTCGTGGGCGCCAGCGTGGCGGACCCATCCGGCGGCCACCTCAATCCGGCCGTGACCTTGATGGTTGCCATCAATGGCGGCCTTGAGTGGAACCTCGTTCCTGCCTACATCGCAGGCCAGCTTTTGGGCGCAATGCTCGGCGCCTTGCTGGCCTGGGCGGCCTTCAAGCAGCTTTTCGACGCCAATAACCTCGACGAAGCTGGCAATGAAACCGGTGCGAACGCCTCCACTGGTGGCATCTTCTTCACTGGCCCTGCTCACCCGAATAATTTCTGGAATGCGGTCACTGAGTTCATCGGTACCTGCGTACTGTTGATGTTCATTGCCTTTGGTCCTTCCGGCGGTGAGATTGGTGCACTGAAGTATTTCGCAGTCGCATTCGTCGTCGTTTCGGTCGGCCTTTCCCTGGGTACCCCAACCGGCTACGCCATCAACCCGGTCCGTGACCTGGGCCCGCGCTTGATGTACGCATTCGTCCTTCCCATCAAGGACAAGGGAAGCGCCAACTGGGGCTATGCCTGGGTACCAATCGTCGCCCCGATGCTCGCTGCAGTAGCCATCGGTTTCCTTTCCATGGCTTTGGCTTAAATACGCATCTCACTGCATCTTTAGAAATACGCAAGGAGTAAACCCATGAGCGAAAACAAGTTCGTAGCAGCAATCGACCAGGGCACTACGTCCACCCGCTGCATCATTTTCAACCACGACGGCGAGCAGGTCGCTGTCGGCCAGTTCGAGCACGAGCAGATCTTCCCGGAAAAGGGCTGGGTTGAACACGACCCGAAGGAAATCTGGGACAACACCCGCCGTGCTGTCGGCGAGGCTTTGGCCAACGGCGACGTCGCCGTCGAGTCAATCGTTGCGCTCGGCATCACCAACCAGCGCGAGACCACCGTTGTGTGGGACAAGAACACTGGGGAACCGGTCTACAACGCAATCGTGTGGCAGGACACCCGCACCACCCAGATCTGCAAGGAGCTGGCGGGGGAAGAGGGCCCGGACAAGTGGCGTCGCCGCACCGGCCTGGTCATCAACTCCTATCCGGCAGGCCCAAAGGTCAAATGGATCCTCGATAACGTCGAGGGTGCTCGCGAGCGCGCCGAGGCTGGTGACTTGCTCTTCGGCACCATCGATACCTGGCTGCTGTGGAACCTCACCGGCGGTGCTGAGGGCGATGGCGATGAGCCAGCTCTGCACGCAACCGACGTCACTAATGCGTCCCGTACCCTCTTGATGGACATCGAGACTCTCGAGTGGGACGAGGAACTGTGCAAGGAGATGGGAATTCCTACCTCCATGCTGCCGGAGATTCGCCCGTCTCTGAGCGACTTCCGCACCGTGCGTTCCCGCGGTTCGCTGGCGGGCGTTCCGATTCACGCCATCCTCGGTGACCAGCAGGCAGCTATGTTCGGCCAGGGCTGCTTCCGCCCAGGTTCTGCAAAGAACACCTACGGCACCGGCCTGTTCCTCCTGCTCAATACCGGTACCACTCCGAAGTTTTCCGAGAATGGCCTGCTGACCACGGTTTGCTTCCAGCGTGAAGGTGAGAGGCCGGTCTACGCACTCGAAGGTTCCGTCTCCATGGGTGGCTCCCTGGTTCAGTGGCTGCGTGACAACCTGCAGATGATTCCTAACGCTGCGTCCATTGAGAACATGGCTCGTTCCGTGAAAGACAACGGCGGCGTCTACTTTGTTCCTGCCTTTTCTGGTCTGTTCGCACCGTACTGGCGTCCGGATGCACGCGGTGTCATCGTTGGCCTGACCCGCTTTGCAAATCGCAACCACATTGCACGTGCGGTCCTGGAGGCGACTGCCTACCAGACCCGTGACGTGGCAGATGCCATGGTCGCTGACTCCGGCGTGGAGATTACCGAGCTGCGCGTGGATGGCGGCATGACCCACAACGAGCTGCTGATGCAGTTCCAGGCCGACATCCTCGGCGTGGAGGTCCACCGTCCGAAGAACGTGGAGACAACTGCAACAGGTGCGGCCTTCGCGGCTGGCCTGCAGGCCGGTTACTTCGAGGACCTGAAGATCCTGGACACCGGCGCCGGCGAGTTCAAGGTCTGGAAGCCGCAGATGGAAGAGGAAGAGCGCGCTGGCCTCTACAGCGAGTGGAAGCGCGCCATCAAGCGCTCCCTCGACTGGGAGGACTCTGACGAGGATGACACGATCCAGTAGTCGCAGCTAAGTACTGAAACTGCTGACTGTAGTTAGAACAAAAACCTTCCGTGGCTCCACATCTTAAGATGTGGAGCCACGTCCTAAGCTGTGGGGCCACGTAGACTATGAGGCATGGTCCATCCCCAGTCGGCACCGCGCCTTATCGCCAGTGACATTGATGGAACTCTGTTGGACAGGAATCACCGTGTCACGCGGCGCAACCGTGAAGCAATCGCCCGCGCAGTTAGTGCGGGTGCCTACTTTGCGCTTTCGACTGGGCGGCCTTTCCGCTGGATTGCGCCCGTTCTTGAACAGCTCACCGTGCGCCCTGTATGCGTGACGTCGAATGGCGCCGTGATTTATGATTCCGCCGCCGATACGATCCTCAGCGCACATGAATTACAGCCCGCCGCCATCAGTGAGGTTATCGCCGTGGCCCAAGAAGCCTTGGCGCCTTATGGGGGAGTGGGGTTTGGTGCCGAGCGCACCGGTTCCTCGTTGGCGGACCCAGTCGAAGAGCTCTTTGTGGTGGAGCCCCACTATTCAGAGAATGCGCTCTTTGACGGATTCGGCCTCGTAAGCATCGACGAGCTTGCCTCCCAGCCCGCGGTAAAACTGTTGGTCCGCAACACTCACTACACCGCCCCTGAGCTGTATTCACTCATCGCACCACGGGTTGACCCGACGGTTGCGCATGTCACCTACTCGATGAACGAAGGCATCCTCGAAGTTGCAGCGCCGAATGTAACCAAGCGCAAAGGGGTGGAGTGGCTCGCCGAGCGTTTTGGTGTGGACCGTGAGGACATCATCGCGTTCGGGGATATGCCCAACGACATTGAGATGCTCTCCTGGGTGGGTCACGGCGTGGCGATGGATAATGCGCATCCCTACGTCAAAGAGGCCGCAGATGCAGTGACCGTGGCCAACCACCAATCCGGCGTCGCCAAAGTCTTGGAGCAGTGGTTCTAGACCGATATCAAAAGGAGCCGTCTCCTCCTCAACTCCGGTGAGGTAGGAGGACGGCTCTTTCTATGCTGTCTGCGGCGCCTTAGTTGGTGAAGACGTTAATCTTCTCAGTCGCAGGGTCGTACTGAATGTAGCCGCCCTGGAAGTTGACGCGGATCTCGCGACCGTTGCCGGTGGAAATCTCATCAGTCGTCGGCAGTCCGAGCTTGGTGGAGTTGTCGTTCTCAGCCCAAGTCTTAGCGACCTTGCCCACCAGCGCGTGGGTGCCGGTTTCCTTGGAGGAGAGCACCACGCCGTTTTCGAAGAGCTGCGAGACAACGCCAGCGTTGACATCTGGGCCGCCTACTGCCAAACCGAGAACCGGTCCGAAGGCATTCAAGATGGCGGTCCAAGACTTCTGGAGACCTGGGTTGCCGGAGAGCTGGACGACCTTGTTGACCACAGTCGGAACCTCAGCGGCGGTGAGACCGCCGACGACTTTCTGACCGCCATCAATGCTTGTGCCTGAACGCCTGAGCAGGACGGCAACCAATGCAGCGGCAATGCCTGCGACGGCCTGGATGACGGCGACCGGAATCTGTGTGCCGCCAAGGGAAGACTGGACGCCGGCTGCCGGCGGCGGGGTGTTGCCGCCAGTATTGCCGCCAGCGTTGCCGGTGCCAGGGGTGACCCAGGAGCCGTTACCGGAAGAGCCGCTCTTTACAGCCTGGTACTTCTTGTAAGTCGCATTACGGATCTCATTCCAGTGCTGAACGGTGTAGTTGCCTGGACAAGTGTGATAGTGCAGGTCGCGGTGTCCGTGGAAGACTGGAACGTGAGCTATCTGTCCCGCGGCAAACTTGGAGCCGCTGAAACCGCCGGAGCGTAGGTCCGCGTAACCGCGAGGGTCGATGTTGGAGATAGCGGCCTTCCAGCCAGCGATCTCAGCCACGGAGTTGAGAATTGCCTGGGTTGGTTCAGCCTGATCGTAGTTACCAATCATGGAGATACCCCAGGTGTTCGAGTTGAAACCACCGACATGTGCGCCCTGGACAGCCTTGTCGAGTCCGCCGTAGCGGCCCTCATAGATGGTGCCGAACTTGTCCACGAGGACGTTGTATCCGATGTCGCACCAGCCGAGGTTCACGGCGTGGTACTGGTAGATGCCGCGCATCTGTGCAGCCGCGTCAGCCTTGGTGTAGTTGTTGTTGCCCGCGGTGTGGTGCAGGGTCATGGCCTTGACGCCGTTGTCGTAGGTCGGGCCCATGCAACGCTTGGACTCGTCAGCACCCCAGCCCGCGCGGGAGACAACCTTCGGCATGCCGTCGGTAACGGCGGTCTGCTCGATAGCCTCGCCAGCTTGTGCGTTGCCGTCGATGAAGACAGCTTCCATGCCCTCGACGCTGGTGTTAGCAGCGTCCGCCGGCTGCCCTGCCGGTTGCTTGGGGCTTTCGGCACCGAGCTCCTCGACGTCAGCTACAGGAGCGATGGCGCCCACGTTGTATGGCAGCGGAGCCGGACGAGGGTTGGCGGCCTGCTCGGCGGCTTGTTCGGCTGCCTGGTCGAGAACGGAAGTCTCGGAAGGTGCGGCCTCAGAAGGTGCAGCAGATTCGGTTGGAAGGGACTCCGCGGCACCCGGCTCCACCTCGGTCTCCTTGAAGCTCTCATCCAGGTTGGAACCAGAGACGAGGTCCACATTGCTGATGGAAACCTGCACGTCGTTGGTGGTTCCGGTGTAGATCAGCTCGGTGCCGTTGACGGCGTTGGGGTCGTCGTTGTTGTAGCTCAACGAATCCATGTCGTACCACTGCGTCCACGAGCCGTCGGCCTGCTTTGCACGCACGAATGCTGCCACGTCGCGGGGGCCCTTCCAGGTCACGGCGAACATAGAGAAAGGCTCGTCGCGGTGGAACTGCTTCACGGCGCGGGGGCCGTCGCCCTCGCCCTGTGCGGAGATGGCGGCGTCTTCGACAATGACGGTCTCGCCATCGCCAAAGCTGGTCGAGGCCGAGGAAACGTCAATTGGGCCGGAGCCGTTTTCCTGCGTGCGCAGGACCTGATTGCTGCCGAAGGCAGCGGCCGCGACCATGGAGATCGAGGTGACTGCGGCGATGAGCGGCGTGGACCACTTCGACTTGGTGGGAACAATGCGGCGTCGTAGTCGTAAGTGCACGTTTTCTCCCTAGGGTTTTGCGTAGCGTGTGTGGACTGCACGTGATGGATGCTCACGCACCGAGAGCGCTTAGCGCACTACGCGGGGAAAGCTGGAAATGGCAGTTAACCAGTGCAGGAGGTTTCGACAGCTAAAACCGCATACAAAAGTTAACAGTTGGGCAAGATGTTACTTCTGTTATTGCTGTGAATTTTGTTGCGACACGCATCGAGAGTGCATTCTTGGGAAGACTTCTAATGCGTGTTATCTGGGTGTCCTCCGCGGTAGTGAGCGGGATCTGCAATAAGGTGGTGGCATGACTTCTTATGACCTCATCGTTGTTGGATCTGGATTCTTCGGCTTGACCGTGGCCGAGCGTGCTGCCTCGCAGCTGGGCAAGAAGGTGATCATCGTCGAGCGCCGTAACCACCTAGGCGGAAACGCCTACTCCGAGGCCGAGCCAGAGACCGGCATCGAGGTGCACAAGTACGGTGCGCACCTGTTCCACACCTCTAACGAGCGCGTGTGGAACTACGTCAATCAGTTCACTGATTTCACCGACTACCAGCACCGCGTGTTCGCCATGCACGATGGCACCGCTTACCAGTTCCCGATGGGTCTGGGCCTTATCAATCAGTTCTTCGGCAAGTATTACTCGCCGGATGAGGCGCGTCAGCTCATCAAGGATCAGGCAGGCGAGTTCGATGTCGATGAGGCACAGAACCTGGAAGAAAAGGCCATCGCACTGATCGGCCGTCCGCTGTACGAGGCTTTCATCCGCGACTACACCGCCAAGCAGTGGCAGACCGACCCGAAGGAGCTGCCGGCCGGCAACATCACCCGCTTGCCGGTTCGCTACACCTTCAACAACCGCTATTTCAATGACACCTACGAGGGCCTGCCAGTAGACGGTTACGCGGCATGGCTGGAGAACATGGCAGACCACGAGCTTATCGACGTCCAGCTGGACACCGATTGGTTCGAGGTTCGCGAACAAGTTCGCGAAGAGAATCCGGATGCGCCGGTTGTTTACACCGGCCCACTGGATCGCTACTTCGACTTCTCTGAGGGCGAGCTGGGATGGCGCACCCTGGACTTTGATCTTGAGGTCTTGCCGACCGGCGACTTCCAGGGCACCCCGGTGATGAACTACAACGATGCTGACGTTGACTACACCCGCATCCACGAGTTCCGCCACTTCCACCCGGAGCGGCAGGATAAGTACCCGAAGGACAAGACCGTCATCATGAAGGAGTACTCGCGCTTCGCTGAGTCGGGCGACGAGCCTTACTACCCAATCAACACTCCAGAGGATCGCACCAAGCTGGAGGCTTATCGACGCCGCGCTGCGGCCGAGGCGAAGGAGAACCAGGTTCTCTTTGGCGGCCGCCTGGGCACCTACCAGTACCTCGACATGCACATGGCGATCGCCTCTGCGCTGAGCATGTTTGACAACAAGCTGGCTCCGTTCTGGAACGAGGGCAAGGCGCTTGAGCAGGAGCGCGGCCACTAAGTCGAACTCCGTCAGCAGAACACTTAACACTCCACACTGTGGAGTGTTGGGTGGAGTGTTGTATGTGGTGTTGTGTAGTGTTGCGCAGGCCGGGAAAATTATGATTGACCTGCGGAATCATCTCGAACTTTGAGAATTTCGGACGAAGAACACGTGCGAACACTACACAACACACCACAGTGTGTGTAGTGTTTGAGAGTGTTCAGGAGCGTTGAGCCCTGATAGGGGGAGGGCGATTGTGGCCGATTTCCTGTTTGTAAACGTGTTGGCTCGGGCTGTCTGTCTAGGTCGACATGCACATGGCGATCGCCTCTGCGCTGAGCATGTTCGACAACAAGCTGGCCCCGTTCTGGAACGAGGGCAAGGTGCTCGAACAGGAGCGCGGCCACTAAGTCTCCTCTGCTGAGGTCGCGAAGCTTCAACCTTTAACGCTGCTCATAACACTCAACACGTGCACGTGTTGAGTGATGCGCCGTTTTCGAGCGCAGTTAGTCGTTCTGAACTGCGGGGATAAACACACGCACGGCGGGGCACTTCATCGTGGAACCGGCTATATCGAAATCCTCGATCAACTCCAGCGGCATTTACTGCCGCCGCCAGAACCGCGTGACTCTCTGACGGCTTTTGAACTTGTCTTCCCGCGACGCGACGAGGGCGGAGAGGGCTGTTGCGAGCGGGGGAAGTCTCGGGGCGCTGTGATCGACTATGTGCAGGAACATGTGACGGGATCGAGTCGTGAGCTCGCGGCGGCGGGCATGTCGGTGGGCGGTATTCATCGTGTGCTCAACGAGATGATGGAAGCTGGCGAACTTGTATGCACCGAGCCTTTGCGCAGTCCGAAACAACGGTATCGGTTCGCGTGATGGGTAGAAAACACCCCCATCACTCACGCGCGATGGCACCCCATCTCGTGATGTGTCATAATCCTCCCAATTAATGTGAACCGCAGCACACGGAGGATTGGTATGAACTCTCTCATCCTTATGGCCATCGGTCTTTCGATGATGGCCGTTGGCTACTTCTTGTACTCAAAATTTTTAGGTTCAAGAATCTATAGACTCTCCGATAGCTATAAGACGCCTGCCCACACCATGGAGGACGGCGTCGACTACGTGCCGACGAATAAGTACGTGCTTTGGGGCCACCACTTCACTTCGGTCGCGGGTGCGGCGCCCATCATCGGCCCTGCCGTCGCCGTTATTTGGGGCTGGTTACCGGCCTTCCTGTGGGTGACCATCGGCACCGTCTTCATGGCGGGTATGCATGACCTCGGCGCGCTGTGGGCTTCCCAGCGCCACCGCGGCCAGTCCATCGGTACGCTCTCCGGGCGCTACATCGGTGCGCGTGGCCGCAACCTCTTCCTGGTCGTCATCTTCCTCCTCCTGCTCATGGTGAACACCGCCTTCGGCGTGGTCATCTCCAATTTGCTGGTTTCGACGCCGACCTCCGTCATCCCGACGTGGGGCGCCATCATCGTCGCGCTCCTCGTGGGCCAAGCCATCTACCGTCTCAAGTGGTCGCTGCCGCTCGTTTCTGTTGTGGGCGTCGTTGCGCTCTACACGCTCATGATCATCGGTGATCGTTTCCCCATCGTGCTGCCGGAGACCGTTCTCGGCATCCCGGCGAACGGCGTGTGGATCATCGTTCTGTTCGTCTACGCGTTTATCGCCTCGCTGCTGCCGGTGTGGATGCTGCTTCAGCCGCGCGACTACATCAACGGCCTACAGTTGTTCATCGGCCTGGGCATCCTCTACGCTTCCTTCCTCTTCACCGCGCCCGACGTCGTCGCACCGGCGTTGCGCGACAACCTGCCGGCGGAAACGCCCGGTATCTTCCCGCTGCTCTTCGTTACCATCGCCTGCGGCGCAATTTCCGGCTTCCACGGCATGGTTGCCTCCGGCACGTCGTCGAAGCAGCTCGATAAGGAGACCGACGCTCGCTTTGTTGGTTACTTCGGTGCCATCGGCGAGGGCCTTCTTGCACTGGGCACCATTATCGCCACGACCTCCGGTTTCAAGACGCTCGCCGACTGGGAGCAGATCTACTCCGAGTGGAACGCCGGCGGTGTGTCCGCCTTCGTTGAGGGCGGCGGCAACCTCATTAACGAGGGCCTGGGTATTTCCACCTCGTTGTCCGCAACCATTCTTGCGACCATGGCCGTCCTCTTTGCGGCGACGACAATGGACTCCGGCGTGCGCCTCCAGCGCTTCGTCGTCCAGGAGATCGGCGAGATCATGGGCTTCAAGATTGGCGCCCTCGGCGCAACGTCCATCGCGGTGGGCATCGCTTTCGCCCTCACCTTCTCGCAGGGCGCGGACGGTTCCGGCGGCATGACGATCTGGCCGCTTTTCGGTACTACAAACCAGCTTATGGCGGGTCTTTCGCTCGCCGTCATCATGGTCATTCTCACGCACCTGCGCCGCCCCACGTGGCCGGTTGCCATCCCGCTCATCTTCGTTACCGCGATGTCTCTGTGGGCTGCAGTCAAGCAGCTAGGCACGCTGTGGGCTGCCCAGAACTGGCTGCTCTTCGCTATGGACGTCGTCATCGTTGTTGCTGCGGTGTGGGTCATCGTCGAGGTTATCGGCGCCGTCTCTGCGGCACGCAAGGCCCCGCCCGTCGAGTGGGGTGACGAGGATACGGACGCGCCGAACCCGGTGCGTCAGTCTGCCGACGTCCCTGTGGCCTAAGTCTCTATGAGCCTCACCAGTCTGCTCAAAGAGTTCTACGCCGCGCCGTACCGGCGCGAGTTCGCCCGGGCGCGCCGGGACGAGGACGACTTCTTTCGTCTCATCGTCCTCTCCGAGGCGCTGGGCATCCCGAATCCGGCGAGCTTTTACACGATTGAGTTGCTCCCGGTTATCTACGAAGACCTGCATGAATGGCATACACGCATGGGCATCGATCGCTCGCCGATTGAGGGGTTGAGCTGTTGCTAACGTTCTTTGGTGGCAAGGGTGGTGTGGGGAAAACCACGTTGTCGAATGCCTACGCGCTGGGCCGCTCGAAGCAGGAACGCGTCCTCGTTGTCTCCACCGATCCTGCCCATAATCTGGGCCACCTGTGGCATCAGGAGATCGGTCCGCAACCTGTGACGGTGCGCGAGAACCTCGACCTCGTGGAGCTGGACCCGGAGAAGGCGACCCACGCTCACCTCGCGCAGGCGGGGGAGACCATGCGCGCCCACATGCCGGAGCGCCTCCATAAGGAAGTTGATAAGCATCTGGAGCTTGCCGCAGCCTCCCCGGGCACGCATGAAGCTGCGCTCCTCGAGCAGATGGCCGTCCTTATCGAGGGCCACGAGGGTGCCTACGATCACATTATCTTTGATACCGCTCCGTCCGGGCATACCGCGCGTCTCATGGCGTTGCCCGAGCTCATGAGCGCGTGGACGGATGGTCTCCTCAAGCGCCGCGATAAAGCGGATAAGTTCGCGGACGTCGTCGGCTCGCTCGGTGGCGAGACCAAGTCACAGCGCCGTGACGCGGAGTTGCGTTCCATCCTTTATCGCCGCCGCACGCGCTTCGAGCATCTCCGTAACGCGCTGCGGTCCTCGACCTTCAATATCGTGCTCACGGCCGAGCGCCTGCCGGTCATGGAGACCATTGAGCTTTACACGGAGCTCGCCGAGCATCGCATACCGGTGGGAGAGTTGTTCATTAACCGCCGATCTCCGGCGGCGCTGCCTGGCCGGCGCGCGGTGGAGGAAGCAGCGCTTGCGACGCTATGCGCGGCGCTGCCTGGCGTGCCTGTCACTGAGCTTCCGCTGCTTGATTATGAAGTTGGTTCGCCCGAGGCGCTTGAGGAGGTAGCGACCTACCTGCAGCGATAGCTCAAACTTTCATCACACGAATTACTGGGTTGGTTCCCACTATTTGACCGCGCCCACTGCTCTTGCTCTGGTTAACTCTAGGTTAACGAATAGAGAACGCAGAGTTGTGCTCTCGCAATAGACACGAAAGTGAGTGGGTGAATAATCATGCTGAATATCCAGAATGCCCTTGATACCCTGCGCAAGGACCTTCACGAGTCCCACGGCCATAGCTTCTCTGCAGGAGAGATTGACTCGAAGCCGGATGAGGTTATCGTTCACCACCTCAAGGGCGAGACGCTCGACGAGTTCGTCCTGGTCATGGTCGGGCGCGAGCACTCCGAATACTTTGGTTAGCACTGCGTGCACGTCCGCTTCGCGTCTGGCGAGGATCCGTCACTGGCTGCCGCTGCTGTCGCGCTCACCAAGAAGTGCGCGGGCGATGCGCTGTACGTCGATGCTGCTGCCACGCACCCGGAGAACCCTCTCGGATTCCCATATGGCACACGTCCTCGGCGAGCGTGGCTTGGGCGAGGACCCGCCCGCTACCTCGATGAGGTACGCACCGTCGCCATGCCGGATTACATCGTCTACCTTGGCCGCGACCTTGGGTACGACGAGGCTGGCAAGGACATCAAGATCTGGGACATCGAGCCCGCCACCGCCGTCGAGGAAACCCGCGAACTCGCAGACGGCCTAGGCTCCCGCGTGCTCTACATGCTGGGCAAGCTCGGCGCATCGAGCTGACTTCTGAGGATGCGCCTGTCAGTGCCTAATCTGATGGCTTAGAAGTCCCCTTCGCTCCGCTACACCTTGTAAGTTTAGTGGACTCCTCGCGTCTCGAAGCTGATATGTTGAAGTCATACGGGATAGCGATCTGAGCAGTCGTTTAGAGGTCTTTCATTACACCAATGGCTTTTAAGAGGTGGGGAATGGCTGTTGAATTCTTAGAGCCTATCTCATTGGGGCCATGCATCTTCACATTCTTCATTGCCTGATCTAAATTGTGGAATGGGAAACTTTCAGCGAGGTGTTTCTTATTCTCTAGGAGACCCAACGTGTTTGCTTTTGCTGAAAGGGTTGCGCGTGTGTAGACATGAGTCAGTTTTGAGTGGTGCGCAAGCAGCCAAACCTCGAAGCATTCATTTGAGACGATAAATTGGCATGTCCGATTGCGGGTCGATAATTTTCGTGCTTGTGCGAACCCTTGTTCCAGTTGATTCTTGCTGCTCGCATCAACATCGACGACGAAATAGACTTTGTCGAATTCTTCGCGGCTGATCGCATTTTTGCTTTTCTTGACTATGTTTTCTGGCGAGTGGGATTCGTTAATAATTTGGATACCTGGCAAGCGGTAAAGACTTTTGAGCTCGTTGAAATATTCGATCTCAGTAACGCTGCCTTGAGCAATGATGAGGATCCTATCGTTCGCCTTTCTGGATCCTTCCTTTCGCTTTCTTCTTTGTCGATTCGACTTAGCGCTCATCTTTGCGGCATTCTCCCTATGTGGACGGTGCGAGAAGAGATAGGATCTTGGTTACTTGGGCGGAGTTCACGATCGGAATGGCGCCGTAATTACCCTGTAGATAGCGTTTTTCAATATTGTGAGAATCGCGAACTGGGAATTCGTCGAGACTGAAAAGCTCCGAATATGTGGCAGTTTTTTCAACAAACCAGATCTCGCTTCTTGTCAGCACCTCACTGGGGTGCCGACCAACTAGGGTGCTGTCATGTGAGGAAAAAATCAACTGAGCACCGTGCTTGTTTAACTCTGCGTGATTAAAGAAGCTGATCAGCTCTCGGACTAATACCGGATGTAGCGAACTATCGATCTCGTCAATTAAGAGGACACTACCCTGCGTTAGCGCGTAGAAAGCGGGAATAGCTAGGTCAATCCAGGCCCTTGTACCAAGTGATTCTTCAGATTCCTGCAGGTCGAATTGTTTTCCACTGGCATCGGAGTGCTTGAACTCGATGTATTTTAAGTAGTCCTGCACATCCTCCTTTTTCAGTCGAATTTCCGTATAAGCTTCGGGCTCCTCGCCGAAAAGATCGGGCTGGTCTGGGTGGAGCAAGAGGTGAATCTGGCGGATTTTTTCCGGTGCTTTTTCTTCGATGCTGACACCGCTGATGCCGACATCAGCGAATTCGAGTGATGCACGCAGAACTTCCATCCATGCAGTGTTCTGACTAGCCAGTTCGATGAGCCAGGAATGGCGAGCGTATTGCTCGCTTTCGCGACCGGCAATGAAAGGAAGAACGCCGTTGGTCCACCATCGAGATGCCTGAATATGGTTACTAGAGCTTTGAACGCGCAACCACGCTGACAACGTTAGCGTCCAAGGGGCGAGGAAACCTTGTACATTCTCGCGAATAGCGCGAGTGAGCTTGGCCTCTGGCTGAAATTCAACATCATCCCGATTTCGACTGAATATTAGCCGCCAATTCCGCTCAGGGTTTGCCTTCAAGGTCTCGGAAATGACGCCGTCATCATCAAGGTGTAGGGCCCACAAATACCGGACATCATTAGTGACATATTCGACTTCGAAGCTCGTTGGTTCATCGGTATGTAGTTTGTGCGGAACTCGCATACGTTCGACGGAAGAATCGGAGGTGACAGAGCTCAAAACTGCGTCGCGCAATAATCCTAAGGATTTGAGAATTGTTGTTTTGCCAGACGCATTCGCTCCAAAAATTGCGGCACGGGTCTCTATATTTTCGTTCCAGCTCTCTCCAGGGCGCGGACGAAGTGTCTTGAAACTTCTTTTCTGCAGGTCAAGGACTGTCTCTTCGTAGAAGGATTGGAAGTTCTTGACGCTCAGTGTTAACAGCATGCCTATATCCTACGGCGTGCCGCGTTCAAATTAGGCTATTGTCTCAATTTTTGCACAAAAGCTACGAAATTTTCACTTCTAGGTATATTTGCACTGGCGGGATTCGATCCGGATTACTGTGCTTCCAAAACCGTGCTGGTAATCCACCTTGCCGTAATCGTCGCATTCGCTCTGAAGTGCTGCAAGTCGCCCCGTGACCTAATTTCTGGAAGGGTACGCTCGGGGAGAATCTGGCTGCTGCGTTCATGAACCTGCGTCTTCTGGATACTAGCCCGGATTTTTCATCCGCTTCCTGTGGCATGTTGAATTTTTAATGTGTTGTGGAGGGCGGGTTTGGGGCTGGTTAGTACCCGGTTGTCCCTCCGGAGTGGGGCAGGTCCACGGTTCTGCGGTGGTGTGGCTAGGTCGTGTCTCTTAATTGGGTTTAAGCCAGTCAAACACGGCAAATAGGACCATGCAGCCTCGATAGTTGATGGCGTGCTTTTCACATCGGGTAGCAAGGCCCCTCCACTGCTTGGTACGGGAGAAAAATCGCTCGACGACGATGCGAACTTTGTACCGATTCGCATCACGCTTGGGAGGGCACCCGCCTTTGGCACCTTTACTTTGCGGTTATTGACCTGGTCTTTTCTCTAAGGTGAGACAAACTTAATACCCTGTCGGCGGCAATGGTCCCGGTTAGCAGCAGACGAATACGCTCGATCTGCAATCACTACGTTGGGGCGCACACGCGGCCGACCGGCATCTGACAGATTAGGAACACGCAGCTCTTCGAGGACGTCAGGCAAGACCACACCGTCGTGGCATTGCCCACCGGTGACGATGATGACCATCGTGCGGTCTTTGCCATCAACGCCGGCATGTGTTTTCGTCGCAAGCCCTCCGCGTGTCCTGCCTACAGCGTGACCTGCAGGTTCATCGCAAAGCGGCGAGGAATTCTTGTAATTTGTACGAGCCCCCCTGTGTGCTGATCGGGTCGGGGTGTATTCGTGGCGTGCTGGTGTGCACGCGAAAACATGCCATCGACGCTTAGTGCCCAGTCGATGTCGCCTTCAGCGTCTTTCAGCGCCAGGACGTGTTGATGGATGGCGCCATAGATTCCCGTGTTCGAGTAGAGATTGTGGCGTTTCCACACCGTCTGCCAAGGCCCAAAACGTTCTGGAAGAACTTGCCATGGGCATTCGACGTGGAATCTGTAGACAATGACTTCCATGATGGTGCGGTTGTCAGAAAATGGCCTGCCAACTTTTCCGGCGGTAGAGGGAAGGCGTGGCGCGATAATCTCCCATGTAGTCTCGGGAATCTCGCGGAAATACTCAGATCTGCTCATACCGAAAAATCTTCCACTCTCACTCTCCATTCATTAGGAGACACGACCTAGGACGATTGACTATGCCCTCGGCCGACTTCGAGCTTGAGCGATTTGAAGCTCGGGTTGCAGATACCCTTGATGAATTCAAGGATGGCGCCTGCGCCTCTTCGTTGTCTTGGATTGAGCTGGGTTGGTGGGCCGCATCGCTGAATTTCGCTGGCGAATCGATGCGGCTGGTCTCACTTGGGGCGCTGTTCCTGCCGTCGGAGCTTAGAAGAAATCACGAAACCGATTCTATTCTCGCGACATCTCTGAATACCTCGGCGCGAATTTTTCCATCTGTTCAAGCACGAGCTTGATGGCCTCTGGCGCCTTGTCCGGTGGATACTTGTAGTCGCGTAGCAACCTGCGGACCGAGCGTCGTAGTTTCGCACGTACGTCATCGCGTACTGTCCAGTCGGTCTTCGCATCGCGGCGCAGCATGGAAACGAGCTGGCGTGCAATTTCAGCAAGAACTTCGTCGTCCATGAGCTCGGTTGCGGATTCGTTTGTCGACA
>OJMC01000040.1_pt1 | contig 31861 bp, 28 predicted proteins | sample 1596731 | NCBI WGS metagenome assembly OJMC01 (sample SAMEA3904698, study PRJEB24821) | metagenome | biome: Builtin; feature: hospital; material: surface | place: USA | collected 2013-08-19
CTCCTAGCCCAAAAAGCTACTGGACTCCGTGTCCAAAAAGCCCATGGACATAACAATCATTACCTAGTCTCTCGCAAAATTCCATGCCCCTCTCTTCACATCGAGCCAAGAGTTCAGTGTCAGTCAAGACTGGTTCGTTAGAGTCATTGAGCACTTCTCGGACTAATGGGGCTTCAATGTCTCCGAGTTCAAACTTCTTCTGTCGGTTGTTGTGAACCATGGTCACATAAACCTCTGGGCCCTCCGGTAGTTCACCTACCCCGACAACCTTTGAAATGTTCTTTTTGTCTCTCAATTTCCCGAGCAGATCGGAGGAAAAGAACTGCCTCTTTTTCGGTCGGGCGATGTGACACAAGGTACCTGTCTCCACGATATTTCCGTCGACGTCAGTGCTCCTACCTTCAACTCTGACTTCGACCTCTTTTAGCTTCGCAGCTTCAATCCAGGCTTCGCTTTCAACAACTGATTGAAATTCACAAAGCACTTTCGTCGAGTATTCTCCGAAGTACTTCTTAAACCTCTTCAAAATAATTCGGCCCGAACTGCCTCGTGACGACTCCTCAGAGAAGAGGTAGGCTTTCGTTCCGCGCTTTGGGACAAAGAGAAGCAGTCGATTCTCTCCGACTGGCACCTCATTTTCTGAAAATCTGGCCGTTACCCTTTCGGTTTCCACCTCGATGACTTCACCACCCTCGCCGTAGGAACCAATGCTCACCTGCAAAAATAAGACGCGCTCTGCGACGAGCTTTGAGTCACTTACCTTGAGGAACTTTTGCTGAACATCATCCTTGGTGTCGTCAGAGCTTAGGTTCTTGATCCAATCTCCGAAAACCTCTAACAGATCGGCCCCGTCGAGATCAGCCGGCTCGAAAGATTTCCCTTTAGGATTTCTCTTTTGTCGAAACGTGACTTCACTGACGGTTAGCACTCGACGGCCCACAGAAACACTCTCCTCATGTCGAAAGTATTGACACAATCAGCCAGGCACTTTCAGCTCAACTTTTCATATTAAATACTACGACATAAGGAATTAGAAACACTCTTGCACGCTAGGCATTTTTACCCTTCATAGACTGCCCACACTTTGCCCTGGCACGGAAACGGAACCCCGTTCCTGAACTCAGAATGCCAAGCACTGAAACTCTTAACTGAAATTTCCGACCAGTAACCGTCACTCGTCCCACCACTGAAAGTCGTCCGTCAACCGCCCCGCCACCGCTTCGATCTCGGCTCGGTGGTCGTAGCGGTCGAACTTTGCGGGAGCTGGAATCTCTACATCCGACAGGGGCTTCACCCGCCCCACGACCCGAGCACTCCACGCTAGGTAGTCAGGGTCCACACCTCCCTCCCGCGCCGCCGCCAAGAACTGCTGCACGGAGACATACTCATGCCACCTAGCCGCTTGTTCTGTCAGTGTTTTCCACTCATGGTCTTCCTGAACGCGCTGCGCTACGAGCTTCGCTGCGGTGTCGAGACGGCGCTGCCAAGCGGAGTCCTGAATCTCCTTCATTTCCGCCCGGACACTGTCGGCCAATTCGATCTCGACTAGCGCGTCTAGGAGGTCAGAAAGTTCTGTGTCCAGCCGTTCGGGCTTGCGCTTGGTGTCCCTAACGGACCGAAACCCAACTTCGATGCTCAGCCGCCCGTTTTTGACTTGGGTGTAGAACTTTCGAGTGGGCATGTCAGAGCTTCCAGCCCACCTCCTGTGCTCTTCGATTTCCTGTTTCGTAGGCTCGCGCTGGAAGGAGTCGTGAGCCTCCACCACCTTGACTTCATAGCTTCGGTGTTTCGTCTTCACTTTCACATAGCTGGGAACGTTGTGGGCATAGCTGTAGTACCGTTCATCTCTCTCGTACGCCACTGTCCAGGCAAGGCGTTCGACTTCTTTGAACAGGACGTGCAGTAAACGGCGGGCACGGGGTTGCGTCTGGGGAGAAACCTTGAAGTGCTTGCCCTCGGAGAACTTGCCGACCATGGGGTGAAACTTGTTGACTCGTTTCTCCCCTGTTGCAATGTCCAGGTTGCGGGGGTCAAAGACGACCTTCTTCACAAGAGCAACCCAAACGTGCGACGCCGGTTCACGCAGGTAATGCCGCGGGGCAAACTCGTAATGCAAAACCATGTCTTCGCCAATAAGGTCCTCGCGGTGCGCTAGGGCTTTGAGCCTTGGCTCCCAGATAGTCTTAAAGCTCTCCTCGGAGCACAGGGCGCGGTACGCCACACCTTTCGGGTTGCGCAGGCGCTTGTACAGCGCCTCGACCACTTCGTCACTGGGCTTTGGAGGTGGCGGAGGAACGGGCGCCGGGCGTTCGATTGGCCGAGGTGGAAAGACTGCGGTGCGCTTGCGTTGTTTCACCAATGGTTCGATGCCGGCGAGGACTCGTTTACCACGCGCAGTCACCGTGGCTTTCCAGGTCTGTCCATGGCCCTTGATTTTCACGAGACCGTGGCCCTCTAGGGAGCGAGCGGAAATCTTATAGTTACCTTGTGGAACCGAGTCCGCCGGGCAACCGTCGTTGATCCAGTGCAGGACTTCCTTTTGACGCTCGTTGAGGGTCGTCGCAGCCATAGGCTCATTATCGAATGGGTAGCCCGGTCGCGCAGCCTGAAAGCCCTTAGGGGTCACGGTGGGTTGCTCCAGTGCGGGACTGCGACCTGGGGGCTCCTAGAGTTCGTGGGCTACCGCAGAGCTTCCATTCACTGCAAAACTATTCGTGGTATCGCGTTTGATACGACGTGGTAGCTGGTTGTATACAGGTGGCTAGGTGCCGGCAGGGAGGTTTCCTGAATCCCCTATCCTCCGGGTAAGCACCGCAAAATTACTTCTGCCACTGATTGGGACGCAGCGACTGACGCAACCACAGTAAACAGCCACCAAATGCATATATCGAACATGGGTACGGCAGTTCCAGAGGGCTGTCCAGGCAACGGAATAAGGTAGCAATAACACCAATCCCCCATAATTCAAGGAGATGCCCTTAATGTCCCAGTCCGATAAATACACCATCGCCGACGACCTGATCCGCGAAGTTGGACAGCACCCACTACGCGACCTCAACGCCACCGCCCTAGGCGAGCGCCACGGCGTTGCTGCCGAGAGCATTTTCAAAGTCGGTCATTGGTGTATCGACAACGGCTACATGACCAAGCAATCCCATTCCGACATGAACCACGTCATGTGGTGCGGCATGTTGACCGCAGACGGTGAAGAAGTCGCCGCGGGTCTTGCCACCACTCGCCCCGAACCAACGCCAACTCCGGCCCCAGTCTTCAACTTCAATGCCCCTGTAAACGCGGGAATTATCGGCTCCGGCAACACACAGAATGTCACCCTCGCAGTGTCCGAAGCACAGGTCCTTGCCCTTGCCGAAGCGCTCCGTCACGACGGCCACGTCGCGGAAGCCGACACGGTGCTCGCAGCAACTGAAAACGGAAAACAGCCTGGGCGACTGCTGGGGGCGTTCACAGCCATTGGTCCGGCGCTCGATAGCTACGGGAAGTTCGCCACCGCGATGCTTGGCATCCTCACCAGCACGCAGTAGCCCCTCCGACTGCGCCCCTATGCCACTAAAAGCAATGGGGTCTATCCACCTAATTGCTACCATTGAAAAAAGACTTTTCAGCAAACATCCAGACACGAATTTCAGAAGGAACCATGCCCCCACAAAAACTTGAGCTGACCTGGTTCAATAAAGACAAGGCACTCATTCCCACAGAAGCCGGAAAATATGGGTACACCTGGGTCGACCCCCGCGACCCGCGGTACTGCGAAACGCACACCTTGACGGTTCCCGAAAAGGTGACGGGTCGGCGAAACGAGAAGCGGGACGGGGTGCAATACGGGGAACGTGCCGATTTGGAGCCACAGAGCGACAACTTGCTCATTCAGGGAGAATCCGGGGATGTTCTAGAGGCACTGACACGCGTGCCGGAATTCCGCGACAAATATGTCGGAAAGGTCAAGTGCGTCTACATCGACCCGCCGTTCAATACGGCGCAGACTTTCGCTAACTACGAGGACAACCTTGAGCACTCAGTCTGGCTAACCATGATGCGCGACCGCCTACTGCACTTGCGAGAGCTGTTGAGCGAGGACGGCTCGATTTGGGTTCACCTTGACGATGTGGAAAACCACCGGATGCGCCTACTTATGGACGAGGTGTTTGGGGCCAGCAATTTTATATGCGAATTCACTTGGCAAAAGCGTACATCAAAATCGAATGATGCAGATATTTCAGTCTCCCACGATTACATCACCTGCTATTCAAAGCAACGGAACAATATCAGGGGGAACCTGAATAAGATACCGTTTGTTTCAACGTTCAAAAACCCAGATAACGACCCTCGTGGCCCTTGGAAACTTGCCCCATTCGCCGCACCGGGGATTCGGCCGAACATGGAATACCCAATCACGCTACCTTCTGGCCGAGTGGTGAAACCGCCAAAGGGAAGGTGCTGGCCTCGCCCCCTAGAGGCATACGAGGCACTACTTGCAGACAACAGAATTTGGTTCGGTTCCAATGGAGACGCGTCACCTCAATTGAAACGCTTCGAGTCGGAAATCGAATCTACCATCGTCCCAGAGTCCCTTTGGCTCGCCAATGAGGTAGGAACGACGACATCGGCCAAAAAGGAAATCCAAACCCTTTTTCCAGGCCAAACGCCCTTTGCCACACCCAAGCCCGAACGCCTCCTCGAACGCATCATCCACATCGCCACCAACCCCGGCGACATCGTCCTCGATGTGTTTGCCGGTTCGGGTACTACCGCTGCGGTAGCCCAAAAAATGGGACGGCGCTGGGTGACGTGCGAACTCCTGGAGGACACCTTTCACCGCTTTACACTCCCTCGTCTGACAAAGGTGGTGAACGGCGAAGACATGGGGGGAATTTCCACGTCAAAGAGTGAGCGTATCGACGACACCGAAAATGGCCTGCCGGAAGGTATGACACCAGAAGACGCGCAAAAGCTCACGAGTCTACTGAACAAAGCAATCAAGGAGCACGACAGCCTCAAGAAGTCCGCCGACATCAAGGCTCTGAAAGCACTGGTGAAAACGAAGAACTCAGGCGACGTGGTGAATTGGCTCGGCGGAGGTGGGTTCACCGTCGCCAAGCTCGCCCCGTCATGCTACGACTACACCCCAGAGACCGGATACACGCATCTAACCGACGCTGCGACAGGCGAAACGCTGATCGCTTCGGTGGCGGCAAACCTGGGGTTCCATCTGTCGGCCAGTGACCCACACTTCTCCGGTCGCCGTAACAACGAGCATCTAGCCGTCGTGGAGGGTGTACTCACCGAAGCCAAGGTGGGCGACCTTATGGCGCACCTGCCGGAGGGTCATTCGATTTTGTTTGCTGCAACCAACCTGGACGAGGGGGTGCGCGATGTGGTCCGTTCCTACAAGAATGGCTCCCGCGTAGTCCACGTCCCACTTGACTTGTTCCCATTTGGCGAAGAAGAGGAGAACTAGACCATGCCGCTGAATATCTCCTACGACGAGAATTTGATCGAGCAGATGAAGGCCAAGTTCGACTTGCGTCAGCCGAATGTTGAAGCGCTCAAGGCCATTGTTCGACGCCTGGAAAGTGGCGATTTTGACCCACAGAAGCAGTTGCTCCTCGACCTTGCCACTGGTGTCGGCAAGACGTACATCATGGCGTCGCTAGTGGAATACCTGCGCCGCCAAGGCGTGATGAATGTGATGCTAGTTACCCCGAACACTGTGGTGCAGAACAAGACGGTCGCTGACTTCTCGCAGGGGTCGAACCGCTACATCGGTGGTTTTGACATCCCACCTGCCTTGGTCACTCCAGACGACGTGCATAAGCTGCGCTTGGGTGAGTCGTGGTACCACCTGTTCGCCGGTGAGGGTGCGTCCACGGTCTACATTTTTAACGTCCAGCAGCTGTTCCCACCAAAAGACGGAGGCAAGAACGAGGCGACTGGCGTGGAGGCCCAGCGTCGCAAGACGTGGCGTTTCCAGGAGGAGACGGGCATCCTCGCAGAACGTCTTATTGAACTGGACGACCTAGTGGTGATCGTCGACGAAGCTCACTTGTTTGGTTCTACTGCTGCGCGTTTCCAAGAATCGTTGAAGGCCTTCCATCCTGCTGCGACAGTGGGACTTACTGCGTCATCGTCCAAGGACGATGACGTTGTTTTCCGCTACCCGTTATGGAGGGCGATCTCCCACGGGTTCGTCAAACAACCCGTCTTGGTCTACCGCGACAAGGGCTACAAAAAGGGCGAGGCGGAGCGCCAGCTCCAGGACGCTATGTCTCTTTTGGCTTTGAAGGAGGAGGCATACCGTCTGCACCGAGAAGCACACCCTGACGGCAAGCAAACGAAGCCACTTCTTTTCGTCGTGTGTACCGATGTCAACCACGCGACGGAAACCGCGACGACGTTGCGCAACACGTACTTCCCAGACCCGAACGCCGTCCATGCCGTCCTCCAGGTCGATAACCAGCACGATGACGCGACAACGCAAACCCTGCTACGAAACCTTGACGAACCGAACTCCCCTGTCCGGGTCATCGTGTCCGTAAATAAACTGCGCGAAGGGTGGGACACGAAGCGTATTGCGGTGATGTGTACCCTGCGCGCAATGGGCTCGGAAGTGCTCACCCAGCAGGTAATGGGCCGTGGCCTTCGCTTGCCCTTTGGCAAGCTCACGAGAGTTCCTGCCATCGACGAGCTTGATATTATCTCCCATAAGTCATTCGTTGACTTGTTGACGTCGGAGAACGTGCTGCGTGAGTTCGGTATCGAGGAAGACATTCCAGGCGTCAAGCCGGAATTGGTCTTGCCACCGAGCGGCGGCAGCGTATCCCCTGTTGTTGATCCTGGTGTGACCGGCGGCGAGATTGGGACGGGTACCGAAGCTGACGACAATACTGGAGATGGCAATGGAGCCGGCGCGACCACCGGGGATCAGGACCATTCAGCAACTGGCGTACCGTCTGCCGGTTCGGGTCTTCCTATCGGGGCTCGAAACGTAGGCGATGACGAGGAGATCACCACTGGTGTCGAGATTGTCGCGCCGGTTGTCGTAAAAGTGAACGAGGCGTTTGAGGGGCAGACCTTTACGTTCCCCTCCTCGACAATGACTGAGACACAGCGCCCGTTCAGCTTGGTGGATATTCCCACCTCGGTGATCGTCGAGGCCGCGAAGAAAGTCACTGACCACGGGGAACTTCTTGACCGCGCAAAGATCATCGTCGAAGAAGCCGCCGACAAACTGGGTGTGAAGCACATGGAACGCCAGTCTGTGCCGAGTTTCAGGGAATCGACAAGCAAGGTGGAGAGTGAGCTGACGAATAGGCTCATGCGAACGGGGCTTTTCCAGGCGACGAAAGAAAATGACGCGGTGCTGCGCCGTAGCATTGTCCCGACGTTTATGAAAGCCTCCGGGGTTGAGAAGTGGACTGTCAAGGCCAAGGAGTCCGCAGTGGTGAGTCTGCTGGACATGGTAAAGCAGGAAGCGAAGGCTGCGGTTGCGAAGAACACGTTCACTGAGGTCACTGTCCACCCAGTAACTCTGCCGGTGCAGACCTCCTACATCCTTCCCGTTGGCCGGACGGTACAGAAACCGCTGGAGAACGTGAACCAGAAGACGCGCACCAAGGACGCTGGGTTTGCAGCCAAGCAGTACTACGGACCATGGGACAAAGGCTTGTTCGACGCCGCCGCCTTCGACTCGTTTACTGCCGAGTACCAACTCGCCCGGCTACTCAACTTCGACCCGAACGTGACGTGGTGGACGCGTATCTATGAGGACAACGGGGCGAAGGTCGCCTACACCACGCGCAACGACTATATTCCTGATTTCGTCGTGCTGGGCACAGACGGAACCTATTGGATTATTGAAGGTAAGGCCGACGACAAGCGCGAGGACGAGATCGTTTTACGCAAGCGTGAAGCCACCGAGCGTCTATTACGTTCCCTGGTGGCTCACCCGGACTACCAGGACGCCACCTGGGCGTACCTGATTGCGTTCGAGAGCGACATTCGCAACAGCGACTCGTTTGCAGAGCTCATTAGTATTGGCTGCGTGGAGAGGATGCTGCCGAGTTAAGAATCAAGTCGCCTAGGTTTGAGGCCCCTGCTGCATGAGCGCCCACTCAGGCACTCGTGCAGCAGGGGTTTTGTCCGTCCTCCCGTGAGGTGTCTTGCCAACGCAATCAAGGAAATAGACTCTAAGTCTATGAGCACACCGTCATTCCCATCTGCAACGCTTACCTCACTAGCCAAAGCTATCGGCGACACGGAAAATGGTCTCACCGGCCGCGAGATCGAGCAACTCCTTCACCAGCTCAACATGTACGACCCTGGCGAAATTACAAAGTGGAAGCGACTGGTAGCCGCTTTTGACCACTCCCAACGCACCCGCGGCAACGCCGACCGCGTAATCACGTTCCTCGCACGCGCCTTCGCTCCGGCCCGCTACGTCCACAACTCAGAACTGTTTGACATCAGGCGACGCCTCATCAACCCAGTTCTTGTGCTCCACGGTCTCAAGGTAAACGATGAGGGTGGAATAGCACGGACAAAGGGCGCATCGACCCCAATGGAAGCCCAGCGACTCACCAACACAGTGCGGGAGGAGCTAAACCGACGTGGTACCCACAAGGAGGTCCTGGCCTACTGCGAGGAAGAGATTCTGCGCCACGGTTACCTTCACGCGGTCTTGGAAGCCTCAAAGTCCGTGTTTCAGCGCTTGCGGGACATGACGGGTTTGGGCATCGACGGTTCGGCATTAGCAGACGCGGCACTGTCTACAAAGAGTGGCATCTTAGCCATCAACAGTCTTAACACCGAGACTGAGCAAAACGAACAAAATGGGCTGTGTAATCTCGTGAAGTCGATTGGTGGCTTGTATCGAAACCCGACCGCACACGACCCGAGACTGAACCGAATAGTGACAGAAACGGAACTCTACGAGGCATTGTCGCTGCTGTCGTATGTTCACCGGCGCCTCGACGACGCTACTTTAAGAGCTTAGCCACGGACACAGCCGGTTTCGCAATGGGAATTAGTGGAACATTTTCGTGGGAAACTGAGACTCGGGGCCTGCATTAGCACAGTTCAGGAAGTTATTTATAAATGCCCAGCGGGGTCCGTGTTCAGTTTTTCTGTTATTGCAGTCGCTTCTTGCCGATGAAACTTAGCCTACGAGCTTGTCGAAGTTCCCATGGCTGAGTCAGCGGACCAACGGATGGTCTTGGGGTTTTGCGTGGTTTCCATCGCCCTGGATTGACGAACGGCAGTTTGGAAACGAAGCGATTCCTCCACACCCACTCCTCTAAGTCCCCGTTCAAGTCGAAGCGGATGGCTCCAGGTTTCAGACCGACTCCATCAGGTTGAAGCCACGCCACACCAAATCTGATCCCATCAATGAGTTCCTTCTGGATCATTGAAACTACACTGACCCTCTCATCTTCACATGTGAGCTTAGGGATGGGCTCTTCAAATCCAGTCCGATCACTCACTCCGTCCTTCCCCCAAGTGTATGGGATCACCTGGTAGTACTCGGCTGGCCCCGTAACCTCGAAGGACACCATGAACGGAACATACTCGTGCCTCATTCCCGCGAGCGCCTCGTCTATTTTCACGGCATCTTCTGAGCTGACATCTTCACGAGAGATGTGCTTAACACTGATATTCATTCCACGACCGCCGTTGGAAGTTGTCGCTTCGTGAAGCTGACGCCAGGACAGAAGCAGCGCAACAAGCGAAACAAACAGCGCCGCTGCTGCGACGAATAATGAAAGAGTATCGAATGGTAGATGTTCCACATTTCCCATCTAATCAGTTTCAGCGGGAAAGCCACGCGGTCTTTCGGGAAGGTTTTCCTTGATGCCCCGTTCGCTTGCACGCCAAATAGAAACGCAGCGACACCGTGCGACACTAACCTGACTCGCCCTTCTGACGCTTGCAGCGTGAGCACTTTCGGTTGGGGTAACCGCGTGAACTTAACCTGGTTGACCTGCGTAAAGCTCCGGCGCCGTGAAATCAGAGGGGGTTTCGTCGTGAAGGGTCACTGTGGGGGTGTGTTCGCACTGGTCAAAGAGAAACGCAAATGTCCCCCTCTGTTTAGAGCTACCACCCGCGCTTCTGGGCGCGGGTTCTGGCGTTTTAGCAGGCTTTCGACTCCGATTCTTTGCGAGCGTACAATCAGCGGCGTCGGCCCCCTCATCTCAGTAGAAAATGAATGCAGCGCGTTAAGGTGAAGGTTATGCCTTTAACCTTTGTTTCCTTGGCCCAAGCAAACATGCCTGCGATCAGGGAGATTCTCGTGCCTTTGCCGCGCGATGGCATCTTTCTTCTAACCTCAACGCTGCTACTGGAGACCTCCTTCCCCGGCGCGCGTGACTTCTATGCCACCGCTTGGCGCTACGCCTATTCCGACTGCGAACTCTTCTTTGCGCTCGCTTCCCGCGGTGAACTGCTCATCACCGTCGACGACGCCGTCCTAGTCTGCGTTGACTCTTCGCATCCGTGGACCTCCTACGAGGAGGTCTTCGACTCCATCGCCTCCGGCCGCATCTTCGTGGTCGAGGACGCAGACACGCTTCGCGACGTCGTCAAGCACCACTAAGCTCCGCATCGGCTACCAACCTGCGTCCGCACCACGGCATCCCCAACGCACCCCTGCATTCGAAGCATCTTTCCGCCCCAAACACCCCATCGAGGCAGCACAAGATGGTCAAAGTGCACATCAACCGCTGACGCTGAGCGCACTTTCGGCTGTTTTTAGCTCAGCGCAGCAGCAACCAGCCCGTTAAACAGCGGGTGCGGACGCGTCGGGCGCGACTTGTACTCCGGGTGCGCCTGGGTAGCCACCATGAATGGGTGCTCAGGGTACTCAACAAACTCCACCAGCTTTCCATCGGGCGAAGTGCCGGAGAATACGAGGCCGGAGCCCTCAGTAATCTGCTCGCGGTAGGCGTTGTTGACCTCGTAGCGGTGGCGGTGACGCTCAGAGACCTCGGTGGCTCCATAGGCCGCAGCCACAACGGAGCCTTCCTGCAACGTCGCCGGGTATGCGCCCAAGCGCATGGTGCCACCCAAATCGGCTTCGCCGGCTACTGCCGCCTGCTGCTCCTCCATCGTCGCAATAACCGGCGATGGCGTATTCGGGTCGAACTCCGTCGAGGACGCATCCGAAATACCCGCCCGTCGCGCCGCCTCAAGCACCGTGCACTGCAGCCCCAAACACAAGCCCAGGAACGGAACCTTCTTCTCACGGGCATAAGACACCGCCGCAATCTTGCCCTCAATCCCGCGCACGCCAAATCCGCCCGGCACCACAATCGCATCGAGCTCGCCCAGCTGGCCGGCTGCGTCGGTCTCGCAGTCATCTGAGGTAATCCACTTAATGTTTGCCTTCGCATGGTGGGCAAATGCGGCGTGGCGGATAGCCTCCGCCACCGACAGATACGCATCCTGCAGGTCAATGTACTTGCCTACGATGCCCACGGTGACCTCGCGCTGCGGGTTGTGCACGCGATCGAGCAGATCGCCCCACTGCGTCCAATCCACATCACGGAATGGCAGCCCCAGCTTGCGAATCACAAAGGTATCCAGGTGCTCCCTGTAGAGCACCTCCGGAATGTCATAAATGGACGGCGAGTCTGGGCAGGACACTACGCCTTCCTCGTCTACGTCGGTCATCAGCGCGATCTTGTGCTTCAGGCCATCTGGCACCACGCGGTCGCAGCGCAGCACCACCGCATCCGGCACAATGCCGATGGAGCGCAGCTCAGCCACCGAGTGCTGGGTCGGCTTAGTCTTCAGCTCCCCCGACGTGCCCAGGTACGGCACCAGCGAGCAGTGAATGAAGAAGATGTTCTCGCGTCCTACCGCGTGGCGCACCTGGCGGGCGGCTTCGAGGAAGGGCTGAGATTCGATGTCGCCGACCGTGCCACCGATTTCAGAAATAACCACGTCCGGCACGTTGCCCTCAGCATCCGGTTCGGCCATGGCTAACACACGGTCCTTGATTTCATCCGTGATATGCGGGATGACCTGCACGGTCTTGCCCAAGTATTCACCGCGGCGCTCCTTGGCGATCACCGAGGAGTACACCTTGCCCGTGGTCACGTTGGCGTTCTTGGTCAGGTTGCGGTCGAGGAAACGCTCATAGTGGCCGAGGTCGAGGTCGGTCTCAGCGCCGTCCTCCGTAACGAAGACCTCGCCATGCTCAAACGGATTCATCGTTCCTGGATCTACGTTGAGGTATGGGTCGAGCTTCTGCATGGTCACGGAGAGCCCGCGGGCGATGAGCAGTTGACCCAGCGACGCCGCCGTCAGGCCCTTACCCAGGGAGGACACGACGCCTCCGGTGACAAAAATGAACTTGGTCTGCTGACTGGAGCGCGATGGCATGATATGCGCCTTTCGGGAGTTTTGACTGCGAATGCGGCAGGCAATGCGCAACGTTATGACCCCACGATCAAAAAAATCCGCGGGCGCCTCACGCGGCGACCTACGGATCTTCAGGCTATCACCGAATCAGCCCAGAAAACAATCAGACGACAGATATGCAGCTAGGAGGGCATTTTTCACTGCGGCAGGAAACGCTAATTTCGCTTCACAAATCCCATACGCGGGCGGAAGCCCTGCGGGTGCTTCATTTGGGCAACTGCATCACCGATGATCATGCGATTGCGCGCGCTTAGCGACGCCGGCATCTGCGCCACCGAGAACCACTGCGCCGCCAAGTTTTCCTCGTCAGAGACAACCGGCTCCGCCCCATCCGGAACACTCAAACGCAGGGCGGTGGACATGAACATGCACTCGTCGCCATTGCCGTAAACAACCGGCCCAACCTGACCTACTCCGAGCAGCGCCTCAGCCTTCGCATCGAGGCCAATTTCCTCTTTGACCTCGCGAATCGCTGTGGTGGTGATTTCCTCTCCTGGCTCGCAGATGCCTTCCACCGGCGCCCACGTCTCATTGTCCGCGCGCTGCACGAGAAGCACCGACGGCACTTCCCACAGCGCAGCGTTCATGGGCACGTCACGAATGATGACCGCCGTGCAAGCCGGCAGGAAGAGTTGGTCGTGGCCAATTTTTTCACGCAATGTGAGGATGTAGTCAGGAGTCGCCATAGCATCTACTCTATCCCGCCTCATTCTTTGTGGTTTATCCACAAGGTCTACTGAGCCTGGGCCACTTCGCTGCCAAGTACCTGCGGGATGAGTTTAAAGATGTCCGCGGCCGGGGTAAAGGACAGTTCCATGTCTGGATGGTCGGAACAATCATGGTTTTCCTGGATTTGCTTGGTCGTGCCAGAGACCACTCCGATAACAGCGTTGCCCCCTGGCAGCGATGCGTATATGGGTCCTCCCGAATCCCCTTGCGTACCGCAGATTCGGGCACGCGCGGCGGTGGTCTCAAGGCGAGTATCCCCTGCGTTGAGCCCACTCTTTTCCGGCCCATGGGTCAGCTCCCCGCAAGTCTCCCCAGTGATGCGCCCTAGCTTGCACAACTGCTGCGGCAATTCCTCAGTAGTGGCAAGATTCGCCTCCATATACTTCGGCGTGTAGTAGCCTACGTCGCCATGCAGCTCGATGAACGCCACGTCTAGGCCGTGCCCATCCTCAGCAAAAAGATCGGAGTAGACCACCTCACCAACAGGTTCGGCTGGATAAGTAAACGTGCGATGAGCGTTGCCAGCCCATACTCGGTCCCCGACCTGGCCACAGTGTGACGCCGTGACCGCGAAGGTACGGCCATCTTCCAGAGTGAAAGACCACGCGGCGGTACACATCTGGAAATCAAAGTACTCACCTGGTTGTGGATCTTGGGAGGAGATATCAAGAGCCGTACCAGGCGGCATCGGCGATACCGCCGGTTTGATCGTTCCAGGGTTAGAAGCGCTGAGTCTATCCGGGGCAGTACTTGCGAGAGGGGTAGCCGCTGCCGCATCTTCTGGTGGGGATGAAGCGGTGAGGGCATTCGCGGCGTCGCCAAGCGCGTGCTGCAGAGTCTCCACAGGAATGAGCGAACAGCCGCCGAGGCCAATTGCGAGCGCCACGGCGGCTAGTGGTGTGAAAAAGCGCGGTCTAAACCGCTGCATCACCATCGGTGTTCTTTCCCGGGGTCTCGCCCGTCTTGTTTTCCTTTTCCCTGTTTTCCTTTTCCATCTCGGCCATCTGCTTCATGTCGCGAATGAACTTCTCTGGGTCAAACTCGGTGAAGTATTCCGGGCCGGAGAATTGCTCTTGTGCCATGTCTTCTTCCTACTTGACGTCGGTGTTCGCGATGGAGGTGCGGATGAAGTCCTGCACCGCCGCCGCGTCGTTGGGCAGATCCGTGACGTGGCGGTCTGCGTCCATGATGCCAGCGAAACGCTCCGGAGTGGCAGGCTCGGTGCCGATCGCCTCGACAATGGTCTCGGAGAACTTGACCGGAAGGGCCGTCTCCAAGCAGATGATCGGGGTGGTGATGTTGGTCTCTTGCTGAGCGTCACGCGCGACCTTAATGCCGTCCGCGGTGTGCGGATCCACCAGATAGTTGTACGTGTCGTTGACGTCCTTAATGGTGGCCAGGCGGTCGGCGTGGGTGGAGCTGCCGGAGACGAAGCCGTACTGCTCACGGGCCTTTTCCAGCTCCTCTTTACTCAGCACGAAGCCGCCCTCTTTGAGCTTGGGACCAAAGAGCTCCGCGGTGCGCTCCGCGTCGCGGCCCACGAGGTCGAAGATGAAGCGCTCGAAGTTCGATGCGCGGGAGATATCCATCGATGGCGAGGAGGTCTTGTAGGTCTCAGCCGAGGGGCGCGGGCGGTAGTTGCCAGTGCGGAAAAATTCATCGAGAACGTCGTTCTCGTTGGTGGCCACGATGAGTTTGTCGATGGGAAGCCCCATCGAACGTGCGATATGGCCTGCGCAGATGTCGCCGAAGTTGCCGGTAGGAACGCTGAAGGAGACCTTCTGCTCATTGTCCGTGGTGATCTTAAGGTAGCAGTTGATGTAGTAGACAACCTGCGCCATTAGACGTGCCCAGTTGATGGAGTTGACCGCACCGATGCGGTACTCCTTCTTGAAAGCGGCGTCGTTTGAGGTGGCCTTGACCACGTCCTGGCAGTCGTCGAAGACGCCGTCGAGGGCAATGTTGAAGATGTTCGGGTCATCCAAGCCGAACATCTGAGCCTGCTGGAACGGGGTCATGCGCCCGGCTGGGGTGAGCATGAAGACGCGAATGCCCTTGCGGCCGCGCATGGCGTACTCGGCGGAGGAGCCGGTATCGCCGGAGGTGGCGCCCAGGATGTTCAGGGTCTCATCACGGCGCGCGAGTTCGTACTCGAAGAGCTCGCCGAGCAGCTGCATGGCCATGTCCTTGAAGGCAGCGGTGGGGCCTTCGGAGAGGTGGCCCACGAAGAGGCCGTCGCCCAGCTCAGTCACGGGGACAATTTCCTCGCTGCTGAACTTCGGATAGGTGTACGCGCGCTTGGCGATGCCCTCGAGATCATCAGTGGGTATATCATCCACGAAGAGCTTGAGCACCTCCGCGGCCAAGGCCGCATACCCCTGTTCGGCAAGCAGCTGGCGCCACTCGTTAAGCACGGCACCGGAAAGCTGCGGATAGGATTCCGGCAGGTAAAGACCTCCATCAGGGGCTAGGCCTCCGAGGAGGATATCCGTAAAGGAGGCGGGCTGGCGGGCTGCATCACGCGTAGAAATGAACTTCACCCCCTGCATCTTAGTAGGGCGGGCGTAAAGTATCAGCCATGTCTGCGCCAAATCCACGGGAAGTTGTGACCACCAAGGCCTTATCCATTTGGGTTGCCGCGATGCTTGTCTACATCGTGGCGATTACCGGGCGTACCTCTTTTGGTGTGGCGGGGCTGGAAGCGATGGCGCGTTTCGACGTCGATGCCTCTCGCATTGCGGTCTTCACCTCGGTGCAGTTGGGCATCTATGCGTTTGCACAGATTCCTACGGGTGTGCTCATTGATAAGTATGGCCCTCGCAAACTGCTCGTTATCGGCGCTGTCATCATGGGCGTGGGACAGGTAGCACTGGGCTTAACCACAAATTATTGGATGGCTATTGCCGCTCGGCTTTTGATTGGAGCGGGCGACGCCACGGCTTTCTTATCCGTGATGCGCATCCTGCCATATTGGTTCCCTTTGCACCGCACGCCAATGTTTACCCAGGTGACCTCGTCGTTGGGTCAGCTCGGCCAGTTCGTCTCCGCTATTCCTTTCGCTGCGCTTTTGGGGTGGACTGGATGGACCACGGCCTTTGTAGCTTTGGGTGCGGCGGGCATCCTCATCGCATTAGCTGCGGCGGTTGCCGTAGCAGACACGCCTGAATCTCTAGGCATCATCGAAACTCCCGCCGAGCAGCCCAATTCGCAGGCGCATTCCTTGGCCGCCAGCCTGGCCATGGTGCTGCGTTCCCCCGTTGCATGGCAAGGATTTTTCATCCACTTCTGTGGCCTTTTGGGTGCGACTGTATTTGTCATGTTGTGGGGAATGCCGTTCATGACGGAGGGACTAGGAATCTCCAAGGTGCAGGCCGGAACGGTGCTGACCTTTTATACGATCTGCATGATTACGTTAGGGCCAATTCACGGCAAGATTTCCTCGCGCGCACAGGGTTTCCGCGACTGGATGGCACTGTTTTTCACGACACTCAACATAATGTCGTGGACGGCTTTCTTCCTCTGGGGCAACAGCTTCTTAAGCCTTTTCATCCTCATGGTGGCTATTTCCTTGTGCTCTCCGTGCTCGAACTATGGCTTCGACATCGTGCGCGAGAACATGGAACGCAGCGTGGTGGCCACGGCAACAGGCTTGGCCAACATGGGTGGATTCATCTCTTCGATGGTGGCAGCGCAAATTTTTGGCATGGTGCTCGATAGCCGTGGCCACGCGCCGCACTACGAACTGGGCGACTTCCACGCGGCCGCTGTAACTTCCCTCATCATTTGGCTTGCGGGCATGCTCGGCATAGTTGTCACGCACTTCCTGCGCAAGCGCGGCGGCGGCTACCGCCCAAAGGTGACCGTGGTCAGCGTTTCCTAGTTGATGAGGAAGTTAATGGTCTCCTCGGGGGCGTCGAGAAGCTCCCGCGTGGCGACCACGGGCTCGGCTTGGTCGAAGGGAATTTTTTCGAAGCCGGACTCCCCTAGCTCGACGATGTCGGCGCCTGGCGCGGCCAGCAGAATCGGTGAGTGCGTTGCGATGATGAACTGCGCACCACGCTGCGCTGCTTGGTGAATCTCGGCGATGAGTGCCATCTGTCGAATCACTGACAGTCCGGCTTCGGGTTCGTCAAGGATATAAAGGCCACGTCCATCGACGTATTCGCCGAGAACGTCAAAGACGGACTCGCCATGAGAGCGGCTGAGAAGATCGACGTCGATGGGCAGGTGGCTGCGGCCGCCACGCTCCTTTGGTTGATTCGCGGCCTTGAGCACTGATTCGTGGGTCTCGGCGCGCAAGAAATAACCGCGGTGGAGGTTGCCGTTAAGGGAGCACTTCAACACGCGTGCCAGACCGCGCAGTGGCGCGCGCTCGCGGTCTGGGTCGTCGTACCGTCCGCCCAAGGGCGAGAAACGCAGTGCCACAGCGATCGCTTCTAAAAGCGTGGACTTACCCGCGCCATTCTCCCCCACCAAGCAGGTCACCGGCGCTGTGAACTCGAAGTAGGGCAGGTCGATGAGGTATTGCACGCTGGGCAGCTCCAGCAGATAGTCTTCGAAAGGAGGCTCGGAAATGCTAATCGATTGCAGCAGCATAGCCCCTACTATATTTGCTGACGGTATGCGCGGCGCGTTGATACCGAGCAGCTAATGCGACTTATCTTCTACACCTCGCAACGCCGCGCCCAGGTTTTCGCCCGGACGGTGCGCACTTGGGTCTTTGCTCGTGGGGATTTCCACGCTGGATTCAAGCGGCATCGCATTGACCGCATAAGAAATACCGAATCCGCCGCTAATGGGGATGGCAATCGCTAAGCCAATGCCACCGATTGTGCCGAGTTTTTCGCGCCAAGTCATGTTCCTCCTCCACACGAAGTGCGTTATGCATTCGTTACCTTTATGACCTTTATGACATTGAGGTTAAGGTCCTGGGCTGGAGAAAACTTCGAGCCGCCCTGCACGGCGACTGTGTATTGATGGGAAGTCTTACAGGTAGAGGTTGCCAGGTGGAGGTCTAGAGCCCAACGATCAGCGGAACCATTGAGCCGGTGAGCTTTCCGCAACGATGGTGTCCACGGCGGGGTTGATGAGGCCTGCGTCAAAAGCGGCAAGCACTGCCTCAGCCTCAGTGCGATTGAGGGTGCCCTGCTCTTGGGCCTTTTTGAGAATCTGCACCATCGTCAAACGCGCTTCAGTACGATTCGAAGCAGACTCGAATATTTCCCGGGGCATCGACTCAATAGGAATTCCCAGCGCTTCCGCAAGGGAATACATCCGGTCCTCATCATCTACGTTGGTGGGAGAATAAGGATTCTCGATCTGCAGCACACCACCGGCGATTGCCTCTTCTACCGTCTGGGCATTCGCTGGCGGGTGATGGCGCGTCGTGGCGAACCACCCAACCGCTACGGCGATGACTGACATAGTAATGACAAGCGCCCAGACTGCGGCAATCTTGTTTTTCTGCACGGTGATGAGTCTACTTCCCTGTTAAATACTCGGACCAAAGGTACCAAAAGAGCTGCCTCCGCGTGGCGGGTCGAGTCGCTCAGAGAGAATATCGATAATGGAACGGATAGCGTTATCGCCCAGTGGCCGCTCAACGCTATGCCGCGGATGCGCGGTGGCCTGTGGGTTTTCCGCTTGCGGCTTTTCGGCGCGCGGGGAGGACACATCTACCCGCAGGTGGGTGCCGTCAAGGACCAGGTCGGCGTCGTCAGTAGCGCTCGCAGCACGCGCGGCGGCGAGGAATGCCTCAAGGTCAGCGAGGGTGGCGGTGGTGATGTCAAGGGACAGGTTCAAGGACATGGTGAGCTCCTTCTGGTGCGCTGGACAGTGTTTTCGCTTTCCAAGCCTAGGCACTACACGGCGCTACCGACAGGGCCCAGCGCACAATTCGGGGATAAATCAGGGTGAACCCTTAGCGCTCGTCGTGCTCGAAGGTTTCCGCTTCGCCCCAGAAGACCTCGTCGACTACCTTGCGGGCGTGGCGCGTTGTCTTGAGATAGACGTCCAAGAACTCCTGGTTTTCCTCCGGCGCCCATCCGGCAGCGCCCGCCACCTGGGCCAGCTGCGGGCCTGGAGTGGGTAGCTGATCCACGCGTTTGCCACGCACCAGCACAAGGGCGTTGCGGGCATCGGTGGCCATGAGCCATGCTTCGCGCAGTATCTGTGCCTGGTGCGCAGGGACAAGCTCATGCTTTTCGACGGCGTCCAGAACCCGCAGCGTCGAGGGATCATGCAGGTCCTCGAATTCGTGGGCATGCATCATCGTGAGCAACTGCACGGTCCACTCGATATCTGTAAGCCCACCGCGCCCCAGCTTGGTGTGGGTATTGCGGTCCGCGCCACGTGGCAGGCGTTCGTTGTCCACGCGTGCTTTCATGCGGCGAATCTCGCGGATGGTTTTCTCGCTCACGCCGTCGGTTGGGTAGCGGAACTTGTCCACCATGGCGAGGAATTCGTCGCCGACACTGCGGTCACCGGCCACGAACGCAGCGCGCAGCAGCGCCTGCATCTCCCAGGCCTCGCCCCATTCGCGGTAGTAACGCTCATAAGAGGCGATGGTGCGCACGACGGCGCCGGAGCGCCCCTCTGGGCGCAGCCCCAGGTCGACATCGAGTGGCGGATCGCCGGAGGGCTTCGACAGGCGCCTGCGCAGCTTGTCGATGATCCCGATCGCCCACTTCACAGCCTCAGTTTCATCGTTTCCGGTGGCCGGCTCCGCAACGACTATCACGTCCGCGTCAGATCCGAATCCGAGTTCCATGCCGCCTAGGCGGCCCATGCCGATGACGGCGATGCGCGCGGGCGGGTTCTTCTCTCCTACCTCGTTGAGCCATACGCGAACCTCGGCGCGCAGGGCGGCTTCCAGAACGGCATTCCAAATCGTGGACAACTCATAACAAACCTGCTGCACAGGCATAAACCCCAGAAGGTCAGCTGCAGCGATGCGGGCTAGCTCCACGCGGCGCAGGGAACGCGCAACGCGCACGGCCTTGTCGGGGTCGGCGTGGCGCTTGGTGGAATTGACCAGAGACTTCGAGACTTGCTCGGGCTTGGTCTCCAGGAGCTTCGGGCCGGAGGCGCCGTCGGAGAGCTGCTTGACGACGTCGGGAGCGCTAATGATGAGATCCGCAGCAAACGGGGAGGTGCCCAGGATAATCATGAGCCTTTGGCCCACGATTCCCTCGTCACGCAGCATGCGCAGGAACCATTGGCGGTCATACGCAGCTTCAGAAAGCTTGCGGTAGTTAAGCAGGCCCATATCCGGGTCAGCAGTCGAGGACAACCAGCCCATGAGCGTAGGCAGCAAGATAGCCTGGATCTTGGCCTTGCGGGTGGTGCCCGCAGCCAGGGAGGTCAGGTGCTCAAAAGCGCGGTCTGGGTAGGCGTAGCCAAGGGCGCCCAGCTGCAGCTTTGCTGCCTCTGGGGAAAGCTTGAGCTCGTCTGCAGACATGGCCACCACGGAGTTGAGCAGTGGGCGGTAGAACAAGCGCGAGTGTAGGTCTTGGATGCGCAAACGCGTTTCCTTCAGGTACTTGTTCATGCGCTCGGCAGCGGACTTATTGCCCTGCGGGTTGAAGCCGGCAATGATGGCCAGCCACTTGAGGGCGGCCGTGTCATCCGGCTCTGGCAGCACGTGGGTGCGGCGGAAACGCTCGAGTTGGAGGCGGTGCTCAAGCAAGCGCAGGAACTCGTAGGCGTCAATCAGCTGGTTGCCGTCTTCGCGTCCCACGTATCCGGCAGCGACCAATGCGGTAAGGGCATCAACGGTGGACAAGACGCGCAGCGTTTCGTCAGAGCGGCCGTGTACCAGCTGGAGCAGCTGGACAGCGAACTCGACGTCGCGCAGGCCGCCCTCGCCCAGCTTAAGCTCGCGCTGGCGCAGCTCCTTGGGCACGTTCTCCAGTACTCGGCGACGCATGGCTTGGACGTCTTCGACGAAGGAGTCGCGCTGCGATGCGGTCCAGACCATCGGGCCAATCTGGGCAAGGTACTCCTGCGCCAAAGGCAGGTAGCCGGTCTGCGGGCGAGCCTTGAGAAGGGCCTGGAACTCCCAGGTCTCGGCCCACCGCTTGTAGTAGGCAACGTGGGATTCGAGGGTGCGAACGAGCGCACCAGACTTGCCTTCGGGCCGCAGGTTCGCATCGACTTCGAAAAAGCATGCGGAGCCTACGCGATTGAATTCGGAGGCGACCCTGGTGATTTTCGGGGTGACGACGTCGCTGACAAAGATGACATCGACGTCCGAGATGTAGTTCAGTTCGCCCGCTCCGCACTTGCCCATCGCCATGATGGCCAGCTTGGCGTCGAGGGGGTCCTCGCCAAACACGGTGCGGACGGCGACGGCGAGCGCTGCGGTCAGGGCGGCGTCGGCAAGCGCAGTCAGCAAATGCGTAACTTCCTGAAACTTCACACGTGGCTGCGGATGCGCCTGGCCTTTGCGAGAGTAGAACGTACCGGCTACATCGTGTGCGGCGATGCGCATCATAAGCGTGCGATACGTGGATTTGAGGGCGACTTTGTGGTCCCCTTCCGCGGCCCGGTAGGTGCCCGCCGTACTGAGGTCGGAAGAGGCGGTATCCGGTGTGGATTCCGATTCCGAGCCAGTGGACTCTGCGGAGTCTTCTGACTGCGCGAACTCAGCCGGAGTAGCGCTGACGCAGCCCAGCATTTCCTGCAGCATCTCAGTGGGTGTGGGCAAGGGCTTTGCAAGCTCAGACCACAGGTGAGGATTGGCCGCCAGGTGGTCGCCAAATGCGGAGGAGGCGCCCAACAACGCCAGAGTGCGCACGCGCAATGCTTCGTCTGCGCGCAGCTCGGCATCAAGCTCAGGAGCTGCCTCGTAGATCCGGATCAGCGTATTGAGCGTAAGGTCTGGGTCTCCGGAGGCGGCCAAGGTCCACAGCAGATCAAGGGACTCTGGATTGTTCCATCCCAATTGCTCAAGATCTGCCAACGCGGTGGAACGCGTCAGGCCAAGGGTGGCTGGTGATGGAACGGCAATGGGGCGCATGAAATTCCTTGAAGGTTTCCCGTTTTAGTAGTTAAGGTTCAACTCGAAGTTAGTGATCTGCTGCTGGTAGGAGTGCCATTCGTCCCACTTGGCGCGCAGGAAGTACTCGAAGACATGCTCGCCCAAGACCTCTGCCATGAACTCCGACTTCTCGAACTCACGCAGCGCTTGGTCCAGGCTGACCGGCAGGTCACGGTAGCCCATTGCGCGGCGCTCTCGGCGAGTGAGCTGATGGACATCGTCCTCAGCGGGATCACCGAGCTCGTAGCCTTCTTTGATGCCACGCAAGCCGGCTGCCAAAAGCACCGCGTAGCCCAAATATGGGTTCATTGCCGAATCCAGGGAGCGGATCTCTACGCGGCGTGACTCCGCCTTCCCCAAACGGTAGGTAGGCACGCGCACCAGCGCGGAGCGGTTGGATACGCCCCAGGTTGCCGAGCCGGGCGCCTCGTTGCCGAACATCAGGCGCTTGTAGGAATTGGTCCACTGGTTGGTAACTGCCGTCATCTCCACGGAGTGCTCTAGGATGCCCGCGATGAACTGCTTGGCCGTGGTGGACAAGGAGAATTCATCGTCTGGATCATGGAATGCATTGTGCTCGCCCTCGAAAAGGCTCAAGTGCGTGTGCATGCCGGAGCCTGGCAAGTGTTCAAAAGGCTTCGGCATGAACGTGGCCTGGACTTTTTGGTCAGCAGCCACCTGTTTAATGACGTGGCGGAAGGTCATGATGTTATCGGCCATGGTCATCACGTCGGCATGGCGCAGATCGATCTCCTGCTGGCCCGGCGCGGTTTCGTGGTGGCTGAACTCGGTGGCGATGCTCATTGCCTCAAGCGCTGACATGGCGCGGCGGCGGAAGCTTGGCGCACGATCGTGGGTGGCTTGGTCAAAGTAGCCGCCGTTATCCGTCGCGATGAGATTGGTATTGTCTAGCGACTGTTCCAACAGGTAGAACTCAATTTCCGGTGCGGCCATGCAGGTAAAGCCCTCATTGGCGCTCTCAGTTACCTGGCGGCGCAGGATATGGCGCGGATCCACCATGGAAGGTTGGCCATCCGGCTGCGCGATATCGCAGAACATTCGCGCTGAGATAATGTCCGGATCATCCTGGTCGAAAGGCATGATCTGGAAGGTCGACGGATCTGGCAGCGCCAAAGTGTCCGACTCAGAAATACGAGAAAAGCCTTCAATTGATGAACCATCGAAGCCCACGCCCTCTTCAAAAGCAGACTCCAGCTCAGAAGGGCTCATGACCACGGACTTGAGTGCACCCAAAATGTCAGTGAACCACAGGCGAATGAAACGAATATCGCGTTCTTCGACCGTGCGCAGGACGAATTCATGTTGGCTGTTCATGTTCTAAACCTTACCTTCGAATCGAACGAGCGTTGTGCACTCTATCGGACACTTTTAGGGCACTTCTTTGCCCAGTTCAGCAAAGCATCGCGGGGGCGAAGAACGGGGGCGAAAGCATGCAGTGGTGTCCGTTCGCCGTGCTTTCCTATTGGCACATACGAACACACGTACTAAAGGGAGGAAAGTATGTACCGCTCACACAACCAGACCCAGGACCGCGCCCAGCAGGCACTAACTAACCAAGCAATAGACCTTGTAGTCGCCGCCGCGGGGAAAGGATGGTCACCCTACGACCTACTGCACGTATTAGGAACCGCAAGCCACCCCATCCTCTTCCGGGCGGCCCCACGCATCCCGGCACGCATTACTTCACCTGCGTTGAGAAAAGATTGGCTGATGTTAGCCCCTCCCAAGCGTGCATCAATTTCCGTTCCGAAGACAAAGCTGCGTGCGATAGTCGATCAACTGGCAAAGCTTCCCCTGCTCCGCGATACTGAGCTACTCGCTGGTGCGCCGGGCACGAAGTCTGCAGGTGGCGGCTCCAAGCAAGAAAAGATTCGGGAAAAGGTGGCCAATTTGCTGCGTAAAGCCGAGTCCACACCTTTCGAAGATGAGGCGGATGCGTTGATAGCCAAAGCCCAATCCTTGCAACAGCGCTATCGCATTGACGAGGTTTTGGACGCAGACCAGGTGGATTGCCTTGCCCGGCGCGTGTATATCCATACGCCGTATGTGAAGCATCAAGCCACTCTGCTCGGCGTCATTGCCCACCACAACGGGTGCGCCACGGTACTCGTGCATGGCAAAGGTCTAGCGAGCGTCATTGGATCCGCAACAGATACGGCACACGTAGCCCAGCTCTTTGATTCACTTAACCGCCAGTGTGACTGGTACATGCGCTCGGGCAACGGAGCCGCGGAAGCGCGACGTCGCGGCGACACCGCCGCATATCGGCGTAGCTTCTTACTGGCCTATGCCGCTCGCATTGGTGAGCTACTTGATGAAGCCAACTTCGAAGGTCTCGCAGACGCCGCTAATGAACACAGCGCAGAGAATGGAAACGATGCAGCCGGCCGTGAACTTGCGCGCCGCGCTATTCCGGCTCTATATGGCCGACAAGTCAAGTCTGAGGAAACACGCAATCGACTCTTTCCGCACCTTTCCTCAATGTCCTTATCAGCTTCTAGTTGGGCAGGCGTCAATGACGGCGTGAACGCGGCCGAAAAGTCCCATCTTTCAGGCGATTCGCGGGGATTAGATGGCCCCCGTGAGGTTGCTAGTTAATGGCTGCAAATGCAAACACATTTGCTCCGCGGGCCAGGTAGGCTACTGATAAGTAATCCAGATTATTAATACGTACTGACAAAGGTGTGTGCATGTCCACCAAGACTTTCCTCGAAGTCGAAGCAAAGTTCGCCGTTGCTGAGTCCATCCAGTTGCCAGAGCTGACTCGACTCAGCGGCGTCAATCACATCGCTGAAACCCGCAAACACGCACTTTCCGCCATCTACTACGACACTGAGGATCTGCGCCTGACCCACGCCAAGATCACTCTCCGTCGCCGCACTGGTGGAAACGATGATGGCTGGCACCTCAAGATTCCGGAGGCCAAGGGCCGCACCGAAATCCATGCGGAGCTAGGTGAGCCAGTTGATGGCCGCTACGAGGTCCCGGCTGAGCTCCTCCGCGAAGTTCGTTCCGTTGTTCGCAACCACGCTCTCGAGCCCATCGCCCAGGTCGACAACAACCGCACCGAGCTTGTCCTCGCGGATGCACAGGGCAAGGCTGTCGCGGAGTTCTGCGACGACCATGTCACGGCATTCTCTTTCCTTCCCGGCGGCGGCCAGCAGTCTTGGCGCGAGTGGGAAGTTGAACTCGCAGGTGATCTGCCAGGCACCAAGGATGGTTCCTGCTTCATCCGTGAGGCAACCTCCCTTCTCATCGGAGCTGGTGCTCGCGTATCGGCATCCCCGTCCAAGCTGAAGACTGCCCTGGGCGATTCCATCGACAGCGCTCCCCTTCCCCCAGCGTTAGCGAATTCCAACGTGGAACCAGACTCTGCGGCTGCGGCAGTGGTCACTGCTTTGAAGGCAAACCGCGACAAGCTTGTTGACTACGACCCACGCGTTCGCCGCAATGAGTGGGATTCCGTTCACCAGATGCGCGTTGCGACCCGCGAGTTGCGCAGCCACATTCAGACCTTCCACGGCATCGTTGTTGGTCCTGAGATTGAGCGCATCGAAGCGGAGTTGAAGCAGCTCGCCAGCATCCTCGGCGTGGCGCGTGACGCCGAGGTTGTTGAGGAACGTTGGCTCAACCTCCTCGCTTCCGAGGACTCCAACACGTTGGACGATGCAACGCGCGAGCACATCTCTCGTGACATGGGGACGGCCTTCCGCAGGGCACACCGCCACGTAGTTGCCGCACTGGATTCTGACCGCTACCTGGCGCTGCTCGATTCTCTCGACCAATTCTTGGCTAACCCACCAGTGGCTGAAGACTCCGAACTCGAGCTTTCTGAAGCTGACGACGCAGCTGTAATCTCGAGCGTCACCCCAGCCGAGCCAACTGCCGAATCCGCAGCCGAGGATTCCCAAAAGCCTTCGAAGAAGGATGAAGAGCCGCATGACATGGACACTGTCATGGCGCTGCACCTGAATGAGGCCTACAAGAAGCTGGTCAAGCGCCACGAGAAGGCAGTTAAGAACTGGGATAACCTAGAGCTGACTCTGCACGAGCGCGAGAACTACTTCCACGACATGCGCAAGGCTGCCAAGAAGCTGCGTTATGCCGCTGAGGCCGCTGGTTCTGCAACTAACTTGAAGACCAAGAACCTGTACAAGGCTTGCAAGGACATGCAATCTGTCTTGGGCGACTTCCAGGATTCAGTGACTTCGCGTGACAAGCTGCTTGAGCTGGCCAATACCGCTCGTCGCCGTGGCGAAGACACCTTTGGCTACGGTCTGCTCTACCAGCGTGAGCGCGCGATTGGCTTGGAAGCACTCGATGACTACGCGGAGTCTTTCAAGGCTATCAAGTCCGCATTCAAGCCTTTGAGCAAAAAGCTGAAGAAGTAGGCCTAAGCATGGGTGTTTGCTGACAAGGCAAACGAAAACGGCGCCGCTTCCTACATGGTGATGTGGGAAGCGGCGCCGTTTTGGTGTTTAGTCCTCAGCCTCGTCGTAAGCATCTGCTGCCTCATTGCGGGCCTTGGCAATCTCGATGGCGCGCTCGGCCTCTTCGCGGGTGGCGTACGGGCCCATGCGGTTATCCCAACCGCTTTCGGTGCCCTGGGTTACCTGGCCGGTGGAAGTGTCGTAGTACCACTGCTTATCTGAATCAGTCATTGTCAGACTCCTTATCGCTTGAGCCCCATGTTTCCACCCGGTCAGCCGACATCGCAGGTGGCGGTGGCCGGCGGCCACCCTAGGGCGATGAGGGTTGCCACCACCTTACAGACAGATCCCCGGCAGCGTCCGGCGGGCATCACGCTAGACTATGAAGGTCCCGAGTCCCAGCAGCATTACAAGGAGATCCGCCCACCATGCCCATGTGGTCCACGCCTTCTACCCCAGCCGCGGAGCGAATCCGCGCTGCCCACCTCGAACTAGTAGGCACGGAACCTGCGCATATTGCCAGCGCACCAGCAACTTGGTCGCTCATCGGCGAGCACATCGATCACTTCGGCGGTGTAACAGTAATGGGCGTTGCGGATCTCAACGCGGCTGCTGCAGTCAGCCCCCGCGACGACGGCACCATCGCCGTCCACATCGTGCCCGCCCACGGCGAGACCATCCATGACTCCATCAGCTTCAGCGAGCTGACCAAACGCGCCGCTGAGCAGCTTCCTTCCGTCGACTCCGAAGGTCAGCCCGTCATTCCCCCGGCACCCGTCGGCGGCATCGCTGCCCGCTGGGGCGGCATCGCACACACCATGATCAACCGTCAGCTGCTCTCCCGCGAGACCGCCGGCGTCGACATCACCGTGGTCGACGACATTCCATTCGAGTCCGGCCTCGGCGCGCTGGCCGCTGGTGACGTCGCCGTTGCCCTCGCATTGCTCGGCGACGCTGAGGAGCTCCACGACGCTCCCCTGCGCGCCCGCATCGCTGACGTGTGCTCCCAGTCCGTGGGCACCTTCGCCGAATACCCCGCGCTGCGTGCCCGCCACACCGCGGCCCTGCGCGGCGTCGGCGAGACCGTGACCATCGTCGATTACGCCGACGGCTCCGTCACCCAAGCCCCGCACCCAGTCACCCGCGAAATCGCCGCCTTCGCTGTCACCGTCCCCGGCGACTTTGACGCCACCCCCGGCGTCGCCGCCATCCGCCAGCGCGAGCGCTTCATCGACGACGCCTGCCACGCCTTCGGCGCTGAATCGCTACGCCTGCTTCCCGACGCCTCCCAGCGCGTCCTCGACTGGCTCAAAGCCGTGCACAAGGTCCATGGCTCGCAGAACCAGCCTTCCCTCGCTGAAGCCGCAGAGTGGCTGACCTTCTACACCGAAGAAAACGAGCGCGCCCAAGAACTAGCCCGCGCCCTGCGCTCCCGTCGCGGAGCTGACCTCTTCCCACTGCTCAACCAGTCCCAGACTGCCCTGGCCACCGTCTACGGCCTACACACCACCGAGAAGATCGCCGAGCTCGTCACCGTCCGCGGCGCCCGCTCCGCGCGCTCTGCGCACGCCGGAACCTCGCAGGCAGTCATCGCCTTCGTCCCCGCCACCAAGGCAGAGAACTTCGCCGCCGACCTAGCCGAGGATGGCCTCCTCGTGGTGCCGCTGCATGGCGGCGAGCCAGCCACCACGCACTAGGCCACGCTAGAACCGTGCTAAAGAGTCCTTACTGTCTAGTCTGCTGGCCAAGCAAAGAGCACTTCCCTCGTCTGGACATCGGCCTTAACCAGGGAAACAGTGACCTGACCGCCCGTCTCTGGGTTGCCCACCGCCTCCGCAAACACCGGCGGCTGGGTCACAAAGAGTCGGGCCTTCTCACGCTTGGCCCCGCCTTGCACCACAATGGCCTCGAAATTGCTCCCCACCCACGGCGCCAGCACCGTCGCTTCGGTCAAGTTGAGACATGCCTTGTCCACCTGGGAAGCCAAGCGGGACGTGCTGCTCATCGTCTCCACCAAGTCACCTGCTCGCGCACTGACCCACTCCGGAACCTCTTGTTCATTGGCAAGCGCCAAGCACACCTCAGTGGCAAAGCGATCAGCCAGACGGCGCAGCGGCGCCGTCACGTGGGCATAGTATCCACCGATTCCAGCGTGGACCTCCGCCTCATCATCCTGCAGCCACACGTAGCCGGCACCGCGCAACAAGCGCTGCGCCTCGCGCATCGCGGCCATGCCACGCGGCGAATCGGCATCGAGGCCCTGCAGGAACTCGGTAATCGAGCCTTCGCCAAGCGCAAAGCCCAATTCCTCGACCTCGCTGCGGAACTCCTCCTCCGCCTCCCGAGTTGCGGCAGGCAACGTGCGCAGCAGACCAATCCCCTTCGACTCCATCAGCTGGCCCGCGCACATGCCGGTGAGCAGTGAAATCTCCGAGTTGTAGTCCATCACCTCGTAGCGCGGCTCGATGACCAGCTCATAGCGGTGCTGACCGTCCTCCTCGAATTCCTCCACGCTTTGGGAAGGCAAACGCAGGTTAATCGCCTCTCGGTGCAGCGAAGACGCCTGGCGCAGCTTGCCCACCTGCGGCAAAAGCGCAATCGAGGAATGCAGGCGGCCTGCCGCCAGATCCTCGTGCACCCCCTCGTAGTCCAATCGCGCCCGCGAGCGCACCAGCGCGCGCTCCACGGTGAAGTCCTCGACCTCGCCCGCCGAGTCAAGGTCGATAGTCCAGAGAACGGCGGGGCGGTCGACGTCGGCAAGCAGCGATGCCTTGTCCTCTGAAAGCTGCGGCGGGTGCAGGCGCGCCGGTTCGTCCGGCAGGTAGATGGTCTGCCCGCGACGGAAGGTCTCATCCTCCAGGGCGCTGCCGGGCTCGACGAACGCGGCGACGTCAGCAATAGCGTAAAAGACCCGGTAGCCCCCGTTACGAGCCTCGATGCACACCGCTTGGTCCAAGTCCATGGACCCCTTTGGATCGATGGTCACCAGCGGGATATCGCGCGCGTCGCGGCGCTGCGTGACATAGCGATCCTGCGCAGCCTGGGCCTCATCGAGGACCTCCTGGCTGAAGTCGGTGGGAACAGAGCACTCCTCGGCAATCGTGCGGAAGTTTAAAGGAGCTGCATAAAGCTTCATGCTGCCCCATTGTTCCAGAAAAATGGGCGAATGAGCCGGCCTAATATTTGCCACCATTCCCCCGACCTTTTGTTTTTCTATAGCCGCAGGTCAAGAGTGTGCCTCCTCCGCCACCCATGCCGCCGTTGCCATGGTTGTCGGGCTGTTTGCGGGATCTTTGCGGGATCAGTGAATACGCCAAGTCTCCCCATTTACCCCCGCGCCACCCCCGCGCTTGACCATGACCGCGCCAGGGTGTTTAATGAAGATATCAGGCAAGGGAAGCGGTCCCAGCCACAACCGGAAAAGGAAGTCCGAAATGAGCAACCAGTCACTCACCCCAGAAGAAACCCTCAAGCGCATGCGCGAAGAAAACCTCCGCGAAGCCGAGGAAAACGCCCGCCTCTATGAGGAAAAGAACACCCAGCAGGTAAAAGACGCCCTCCAAGAGCTAGGCGCCGCCACCTGGGGCCAGGTTCAGCAGTGGGGGCCAGCCCACAACATTCGCCCACTCACCCGCGAAGTGGCTGGCGAAGTCCTCAAGAAGCTCATCGAAAATGGTGAGGTAATCCAGGCCACCGACCCGGAGACCGGTGAGCCAGCATTCGGCAAGACCTACCGCGGCGCCAAGGCCAAGCTCTGGACCCTCGCCTAACCACCAGCCCCACGGTGTGGGGCTTCCCACCACTTCCATAGAAAAGAGACTGAAAATGAAACCCACCGCCACTTTCGCCAAGCTGGTAGCCACCAACCCGCAGGAAGATGCGCACGGCTTTGAGAATGCTATGGGTAAGCACCTGGGTCTTGAGCCATGGCAGATGACGCGCATCCGCGAGGAAGTGCAAGAGCTTATTCTTGGCGCCACTGCTAAGTACATGCGGGCCATGGATGAAGCGCAAAAAGAAATGGGCCTATTGCCAGAGGATGCAGAGCCTGAAACGCGGGAAGAGTTCATGGCTGAACGCCGTGAGCTAGCGACTAGTTTCACCCCGCGTGCACTGCAGGATTTTGATTTCAACACTTTCGATTTTGACTGGTCCTTGGGCGATTCCGAGGCATCGGAACGCGGCGACAGCAAGCACTTTGAAGCCAAGCATGCTATCCACGCTGCTGTTGTGGAGCATCTTGTGAGGTGGGAGCCGGCCAACTAAGTAAAAGCCCCGCACTGGGCGGGGCGTACCTCCACGTAAGCGGAGAAGGTGACTCCAAGTCAATGAAATACGAAGTACCTCCGCAGGTGCGGAGAAAGTCACGCTCCTAACTATATCCGAGAAGAAAAGACGCCGCTATGTTTACCATCATTGCTAAAGATAATCGCGTTACCGCTACTGATTTTGAGGGCTTGCGCGCAGCGCTCCTTGATGAGCTTTTTAATACTGGCCGTGAGGATTGCGGCCCTTGGGAGGATTGGATCGAGGCGGTCTACCCCGCCGATACCTCCGAAGTCGATGAGGACTACACCCCGCCTGTGCCGCGGGAACTCACGCAGGAGAATCTGGAAGCTTTCGCGGCCTGGGTATTCGGTACTCCAAGTGCTCGTCTCATCCAGGGGGAGCCGCCAACACCCGCCACACTGCAGGCGATCCATGAGTTTATCGGCTGGTCGCTTGATGATGCCGCCGAAGCTCTCGAGGTCTCCAAGCGTACTTATCAGCGGTGGTTGTCAGGCCAGATGGCCGCACCATCACGGGTTGAGGGTGAGATGCGCCGGGCTGCGCAGCACCTTATCGACCGGGCTAAGCGCCTGGCCTCCAATGACGCTATTGACTTCAGCCTTGATGCTCCCGCCGTCGAGCGCCGCGCACATGCTTTCGCGGAAGTTCTCTACAGGGATTAAATCTTGGAGAAATGCAACTCATTTTGCCATAAACAATATTTGCTACCCGGGTTGACACCGCAACCGGGATGGCATATAATGGGGTTGTAAGCAAGAAGAGGAGCAAAAAATGACCACCTACTACCGCATCCAGTCCCAGGACCGCCCCGACATCCTCGACCCGGAAAACCAGTTCTCCTACTCCTGGAACGACCTGGGTGCAGACCCACGCCACGGCATCAGCGTCATGGACGACCGCGAAGCCCTGGCAGAGT
>OJMC01000045.1_pt1 | contig 29575 bp, 26 predicted proteins | sample 1596731 | NCBI WGS metagenome assembly OJMC01 (sample SAMEA3904698, study PRJEB24821) | metagenome | biome: Builtin; feature: hospital; material: surface | place: USA | collected 2013-08-19
TCGTCGGCAGCGTCAGATGTGTATAAGAGACAGCCTTTCTTTCGGTGAAGGCTTTGGTTCCGCCAAGTGGTGGCGCAAGAACATTATTCGCGCTGCTGAGCGCTCCGCCCAGCGCGGCAATACGGTCCGCCTTTCGGTTTCCGGCCGCAACCTGGATGACCGCAAAGTAATCAATGACTTCGTCAAAGCCGCCGACCGGGCCATCAACGCCGGCGCGACCCCTGCCGATTACGGCGCTTACCTTCCAAAATAGCCTGCGCATTCCCTCGTCAGAGGATCCGCGGAGCAATAAGCACAGCTTCGCGATTTTCGTCCATATAAACGCCCATTTCCGTCGACGGTTGCGGTGGTTTATATGGACGAAATCGTTGAAATCACAAAAATTAAGACCCCGCCGCTTGGGATTTATCCAAAAGCGAGCGGGGTTTGCGTTTGTGGGAGGTTAGCGCTGCAGGCTAGTGATGAAGTTCTTCACTTCCTTTGGCAGCATGACCCAGATGGGGGCCGGGATGGCCTTCTGGAGGTTGCCGGTCACGGCGAGGAAACCAGGGATGGCGACGAGGCCAGCGATGGCCGCGATGGCGGCGGCGATGCCTGCACCGACGGAGCTGGTGCTGGAGCTAGAGCCGGAGGTAGGCTTATCCGGCTTCTCAGAAGGATTCTCGGAGGGCTTGTCCTCTGGCTTACCTGGCTCATCGGAAGGCTTGTCCGCAGGAGCATCCGGCTGGTCGGCGGAGTCGTCTGCGCCGAGGGTGAAGCCGACCTTGACCGGATCGTGGTCGGAGGCGCGGAATGGGGAGTCATCGTAGAAATCCACGATGTTGTAGTTGCGGCGGGAATACTCGAAGGCGACGGGTTCGTCGGCATTGATGTTCCAGACTTGGGCGTCGTCAAGCGTGCCGGTGGCAACCTCGTTGGCCAGCACGTGATCCAAGGTGCCAAGCAGGCCGGAGAACTGGTAGGAGGGATCGGCACCATACTTTTCGGCGGGGACAGTGAAGCCGTCGTTGCGGAAGACGTCGAGCGCGGTCTCGTGGGTATAGGTATTGAAATCACCCAGGGCGAAAAGCGGCTTGTCCTTCCAGTCTTCCTGCTTGTGGAGGGCATCGAGGACGGCCTGGGCCTGTGCGTTGCGGACGTTCGGGTTATTGCCCTGGCCGTCGCCGGAGTCGGCGTCGCCCTTGGCCACCGAGCCCTTGGATTTGAAATGGTTGGCTACGGCAACGAAGGACTCCTCGCCCTCCTTTAGCGGTTGGAATTCCTGGGCGAGAGGCTCGCGGGCGGTGCCGGTGAAGCGATCATCTTGGAAGATGCGGGACTCGCCGACGGGCTTGACCACATCCTTGTGGTAGATGAACGCGGTGCGGATGACGTCTGGGGAGTCCGGTACGGCGTCCTGGGAAGGCGAGGGGACAAAGGCCCACTTATCGGAGCCGGCGGCCTCGTTGAGCTTTTCCGTCAGGTGCTTCAAGGCCTTATCGCGCTGGGCGAAGTCACCGGTGACGGCGTAGCCATCTTCGATTTCGGAAAGGCCGATGACGTCGGCATCGAGGCCGTTGATGGCGGCGACAATCTTGCGCTCCTGGTCTTCTAGTGCCGATTGGGTATAGGCGCCGCGGGTCTTGCCGCGGTTGACGGTGACCTTATTGCCCTCGCGGTCGGTGTAGGCGCTGCCGCCGAATTCCTCGCCCAGGGAGGTGAAGTAGTTCAGCACGTTGAAGGCGCCGATGGTGTACTCGCCCTTGACGTCATCGATGGCGTGCAGCTCAGCCTCGCGGGAGTTCTCCCAAGAGATGGGCAGGTCTGCGCCCGCGGTGTTGCCGGTAACCGGGGTGGTGGGCTGGAAGCGCCACTGCTCATGAGAAAAGCCCACGATGACCGGGTGCTGGAAAGAGACGGTATCGGTGGTCCGCAGGGACTTGATGGTCTGGGCATCATCCTGGGCGATGTACGGCAGCGGGGTATTCTGGTCGGTCTTGAGATAGTCGCGGGTGCGGCCATCGTCCAGGGTGACCAGCTTATCGGCGTTGTCCTTGGTGAGCTTCTGGATATCGGAGTTGGGATCCGTGGAGGGGGAGAAGATATCGGAAGGCTGACGGAGGGCTTCCTTGCCGGGGGCGAGTCCGACCTCGCCGTACTGGTTGAGCGAGTAGTTATTGGTCACGGTGTGCTCGCCTGGCTGGATGAGCATGTGCTCGAAGGGCTCGCGGTCCTCGGCGCCATCGGGAAGCTGATTCACCTTGAGTGGGGTGACCTTCTCCAGCGGGGTATCGAGCTGCGTGACCGTGGAGGCGGTGAGCTGGGTGGAGCCATAGAACTCGGAGACCTTGCCGGTGACCGCGACGGAATCCGCGAGGGCTGGGTATTGGTCGGCCGGCTTATCGCCCATGTACACGAAGAGGGCCTGGGAGGCGTCGGTAGTCTCGGCGCCGGTGCCGCTCGTCTGGATGGTGAAGCCATTAAGTCCGCCCTCGCTCCACACACCGGTGACAACACCCTCGGTGGCAACGGTCTGGTCCTTGAGCGGGGACTCAGCGCCGGTGCCCTGGATATCTGCGATAGCGGTCGCGCCTTCGGGAGCAGGCTGCTCGGGCTCGGCCGGATTCTCAGGCTGCGGGGCGGGGGCCTCGTTACCGGAATTGGTCGGGGTAGGGGTGCCGGTGGTGAAGTCGGCGGCGTTGTCATCGGTATCGGTGCCCTCGGCGTCGCGGGAGGCGGACGTGGCATTGGACAGACCCGCGGCGGCGGTGCCTTCTTTGATGGAGGCGGCGCCGTAGCCGATGGCGTCGATGGGGGTACCGGTGGCGTCGGCAAGCTGCACGGAGCCCTTGGAGCCGGACATGTTGAGGCTGCCCTCGGCATCTGGGGCAGGCAGGGCCTCGCCCGCGCCATTGCCGGCCGCGCCCTGCACAAGGAAGTAGCCGTGCGGGGCGATGGTGCCGGAAAGCTCCACCTTGCCGCCGGTATTGCCGGAGGCGGAGAAGTACTCCACGGTGTATCCGGTCAGGTCAATTGGAGCATCGGTGGGGTTATAGAGCTCGATGAAGTCATGGGTGAAGGCAGCACCTTTATTGCCGCCTCCCCCGTAGACCTCGGAGATGACGGCAGCGGAGCCATCGGTTGCGGCCGTGGCAGTAGGAACGGCAAGGGCGGCAGAAGACAAGGCGGTGGCAAGTGCCAGCGCGCCGAGGCGGCGAGAAGACATAGATTCAACCTTAAAAAGAGAGCGACAGTGTGCGTCGTCTATTAGTAGAGCGCCGCGCTGGGCCAGGCTGGAGGGCACGCCGAAGTTTGCCAGAGCGTCGTTTGAGGTTCACGTAGAGTTTGCGAAACCGGGGCGAAATCCACACTGCGGGGGTGAGTCTAGGTAAAAGGCGGGGGTGCCAACTAAACTAAGCCGCGCAGACCAAAGCCCCATACAGTAAGGCAAATATTTCATGGCTCGTGTAGTTGTCAATGTCATGCCCAAGGCGGAGATTCTGGATCCGCAGGGCCAAGCCGTCGTCCGCGCGCTGGGTCGCATCGGGGTATCCGGTGTCAGCGATGTGCGCCAAGGAAAGCGCTTCGAGCTCGAGGTCGATGACTCCGTCACCGCAGATGACCTAGATAAGGTGGCCGCCACGCTGCTGGCCAATACCGTCATCGAGGACTACGAGGTTGTTGGGCTGGAGGTCAAGTAAGTGACCGCCACAATCGGAGTAATCACTTTCCCCGGAACCCTGGATGATGTGGATGCCGCTCGCGCTGCCCGCACCGCCGGCGCAGAGGTGAAAAGCCTCTGGCACGCAGATACTGATCTGCACGGCGTGGATGCGGTAGTAGTGCCGGGCGGTTTTTCTTATGGTGACTACCTGCGCTCGGGCGCGATTTCCGCGCTCGCGCCGGTGATGCAGTCCGTTATCGATCGTGCGAAGCAGGGCATGCCGGTGCTCGGCATCTGCAATGGCTTCCAGATCCTTACCGAGGCCGGCCTGCTGCCAGGCGCGCTGACCCGCAATAAGGGATTGCACTTCCACTGCACCGATACCTACCTCGAGGTGGCCAATTCCACCACCGCATGGACCAGCGAGTTTGAGCAGGGCCAGAAGATCCTGGTGCCGGCCAAGCACGGCGAGGGCCGCTTCCAGGCCGGCGATGATGACATCGCCCGCATCGAGGGCGAGGGCCGCGTGGTCTTCCGCTATACCGATAATTACAACGGTTCCGTCAACGGCATTGCCGGTGTGAGCGATGAGTCCGGCCGCATCGTCGGCCTTATGCCGCACCCCGAGCACGCCATTGACACGCTAACCGGCCCATCCACCGACGGACTGGGACTTTTCGTATCCGCCATCAAGGCCGTCGCCCAGGCGCCGGCGGTTTAAGGAGGCCATTTTCATGACCGTTCATAATGACACCGTAGAACAGGCGCAGTCCACCCCGGACGAGCAGCAGCCCTACGCGGAACTCGGCCTGAAGGATGACGAATACCAGCGCATCCACGATATCCTGGGTCGCCGCCCCACCGATGCGGAGCTGACCATGTACTCCGTCATGTGGTCCGAGCACTGCTCCTATAAGTCTTCCAAGACGCACCTGCGTTACTTTGGTGAGACCATGACTGAGGAGATGGGGGAGAAGATCCTCGCCGGCATTGGTGAGAACGCCGGCGTGGTGGATATCGGAGACGGCAACGCGGTGACCTTCCGCGTGGAGTCCCACAACCACCCCTCCTACGTGGAGCCTTACCAGGGTGCGGCCACCGGCGTGGGCGGCATCGTCCGCGACATTATGGCCATGGGCGCTCGCCCGATTGCCGTGATGGACCAGCTGCGCTTTGGGCCTGCCGACGCCCCCGACACCAAGCGCGTCCTTCCCGGCGTGGTCTCCGGCGTGGGTGGCTACGGCAACTCCCTGGGCCTGCCCAATATTGGTGGCGAGACCGTCTTTGATGAGACCTATGCCGGTAACCCTCTGGTCAATGCGCTGTGCGTGGGCACCCTCAAGGTCGATGACCTCAAGCTGGCCTTTGCATCTGGCAAGGGCAACAAGGTCATGCTCTTCGGCTCCCGCACCGGCCTGGATGGCATCGGCGGCGTGTCCGTGCTGGCCTCCGATACCTTCGAGGATGGCGCCGAGCGCAAGCTGCCGGCCGTGCAGGTGGGCGACCCCTTCGCAGAGAAGGTCCTCATCGAGTGCTGCCTGGACCTCTACCACGCTGGCGTGGTCGTAGGAATCCAGGACTTGGGCGGCGCGGGTCTGGCCTGTGCCACCTCGGAGCTGGCGGCCTCCGGCGATGGCGGCATGGAGGTCAACCTCGATAACGTGCCGCTGCGCGCGAAGGACATGACCGCGGCCGAGATCCTCGCCTCCGAGTCCCAGGAGCGCATGTGCGCCGTTGTGGCTCCGGAGAACGTGGCGAAGTTCCGCGAAATCTGCGAGCACTGGGACGTCACCTGTGCTGAGATCGGCGAGGTCACCGAGGGCAACCACCTGGTCATCCGCCACCAGGGCGAGGTCGTCGTGGATGCCCCGGCCGGCACCATTGCGGATGAGGCTCCGGAGTATGACCGCCCGTATGCCCGCCCGGAGTGGCAGGACGAGCTGCAGAAGTACCAGGGCACCGACAAGCGCGGACTGGTTGAGTCCCTGCAGAAGCTCGTGTCCTCCCCGGCGCTGTGCTCGCGCGATTTCATCATGAACCAGTATGACCGCTACGTGCGCGGCAATACCGTCCAGTCCCACCATGCGGACGCCGGCGTGCTGCGCATCGATGAGGAGACCGGCCGCGGCGTGGCCGTTTCTGCCGATGCTTCCGGCCGCTACACCAAGCTGGATCCGAACATGGGCGCCCGCCTCGCGCTGGCGGAGGCCTACCGCAACGTCGCCGTCACCGGTGCCAAGCCCGTGGCGATCACCAACTGCCTGAACTACGGCTCCCCGGAGAACCCCGACGTTATGTGGCAGTTCCGCGAGTCTGTGCATGGGCTTGCCGACGCCGCCGTGGAGCTTTCCATCCCCGTCTCCGGCGGCAACGTCTCCTTCTACAACCAGACCGGCGAAGAGCCGATCCTGCCTACCCCAGTGGTGGGCGTGCTGGGCGTTATCGATGACGTGCACAAGGCCATCGGCAACGAGCTCGGCACCGTGGGCGAGAAGGAAGTGCTCATCGCCCTGGGTGAGACCAAGGATGAGTTCGGCGGCTCCATCTGGCAGCAGGTCAGCGCCGATACCTCCGATGCTTCCTCCCTCAATGGTCTGCCGCCGCAGGTAGACATGGCCAACGAGAAGCGCTTGGCCGAGTTCTTCCACGGCAATGAGCTGCTCACCGCCGCACACGATATCTCCGAGGGCGGCCTTGCCGTCACCGCCTTTGAGATGGCAAAGCGCGCCGGTGCTACTGCCGACGGCGCCGGCCTCGGCCTCAACCTGGACCTCACCGCGGTCCACGAGGACGAGTTCGTCGCCGCCTTCTCCGAGTCCGCCTCCCGCGTGCTCGTGGCCACCACCGCCGACCGCGCCGATCAGGTCCTCGCCCGCGCCGGCGAGCTGGGCATTCCTGCCGCCATCGTTGGCGAGACCACCGAAACCGGCGCCCTTACCCTCGGCGGCGAGTCCGTCGCCATCTCCCAGCTGGTCTCCGCCTGGTCCGCCACCCTGCCGGACCTCTTCGACCACGCTGTGGGCGCTAACTCCGTGGTGGAGTAAACCGCTCTTCATTCCTCGTCGCTCGAAGGCGCGGATACGCGAAAAGCCCAGCTTCGGCTGGGGTTTTTCTTGTTTTGTTCCATTAATCCACCGCTGCAACCGCAGCGTTCGTCGAGCGTTACGTAACGAGGCCCTTGAAGGCCTCTGCCTATGCCCGTACACTTACGGTATCGTAAGTTATCCGTTGCGGGTCAGTGGAAGGGACGTACCGCCGTGGCACAGATTCATGCGAATAGCGCGCCGGGGCCGGGCCTTGTCCAGCGCACTTATTGGATGGCCGATCGAGGGCCAAGGCCGCTAAGCCGTGGCTGGGGACATGCGATTGCAGCATTGCTGTCGGTGATTGCCTCCACCGTGCTCATTACCTATGCGTGGATGACGCTGCAGTGGTGGCAGGGGCTTGGTGTAACTGTTTACGGAGTGGGGCTGGTCGGGCTTTTCGGCGTCTCGGCGCTCTACCACCGCTACCCCTGGGCTAGTGCGCGTGCCGTGCAGTGGTGGCGGCGAGCGGACCACGCGACCATCTCGGTGTTTATTGCCGCGACATATACGCCGCTGTGCCTCATCGTGTTATCGCCGGTACAGGCGGCATGGATGCTAGGCGTTGCCTGGGGTGGGGCCATTTTGGGTGCGGTGCTCAACTTGGTGTGGATTAACCACCCGCGCTGGTTGGACGTGATGGTCTACCTAGCGCTGGGCTGGCTGGTGCTGCCGCTTCTCCCCACGCTGTGGACGCAGGCGGGGGCCGCTGTGGTCTGGCTGCTCTTTGCCGGCGGCGTGGTGTACTCGCTAGGCGCGCTGGTCTATGGCTTTAAGTGGCCAGGGCGCAACGCGCGTTACTACGGCTACCACGAGCACTTCCACACCGCGACCATCGCGGCTGCGGTGGTACACCTCGTGGCGGTGTGGATGGTCGTCGTCTAGGGGTAGGGCGACATTAGCAGGTCTATCTCCTCCACCCAGGAATTGCCGGACTGTCTGTAAACTCCTTTTTAAGTGTAAGGGGGTACACATGCTGACGCCGCTACGGTGGGTATTCACCTAGGAGTCATGAGACTCGAAAACTCAACGTGCTTTTGCCCAGCCGATCACGGCTGCGCCGATAGTAGCCCACATGACGTGGACAAGAAGTAGCACTAGAAGCGCGGCGCTGATGGTATCCATCCAGCCCATTCCCAACGTCAGTGCTGCAGGTTGGGTGGACAAAGTATGAGTGCCAAGACAGCAGGTACCTACGGGAAATGTGCTAGCCCACCACGTGGGGTTATAAGACATGGGGGTGCTTCCTAGGGCCGCTCCCCAGTGCTTGCTGATGGCGTAAATGGCCAGCGGGATGCCAAGTCCGAGCATCGCTACACCGTAGACCATTGCGCGGAAGTGCCATTGTTCACCTGCAAGCAATTGTGCTCCCGCGGTAGATTGGCCTACCAGCCCGAGCGGGATCCAAGCAGTAGCAGCGAAGCTGGTAGGAACTTTCGGAATGGTACGCAGGTAAACGAAGGCGAATGTAGGCACTCCTGTAAGCCATGCCAATGCAAAACTGATTACGCCGATGCTGTGGACTATCGATCCCCACTCGCCGGCGTGCGGTGCCAACTGAGCTGAGGAGGTAGCCGCAACCATGGGGGCGACCAGCGGTAGTCCCCAGGTGAAAGCGGGGGCTGACGGGCGATCGCAGATGAGAAACATGAGAAAACGGATGCACGTCACCGCGCCGAGAACCGTTCCTATTGCCCAGCACAAGGTATGAACCGACCAGGCCTCATATATGAGGGAGTAGGCGCTACCCAAAGAAAGTATGCCCATAGATACCATGCCCCAAGCGGGCATGTCAGCGGCGTAAAATCCCGGATTGTGGTGCTTTAGAAACCCAAATGCGAGCGATACAGCAAGAATTGTTGCAGCCCCAAGCATGGCTTTCGAGGGGGCCGGGCCTAATAGGGGAGTTACGTGTACGTCGATAAGAGTAGAAGAGATTCCGAGGCCCATAACGGCCCCGGCCCAGCCTGGGCCGAGCGGGGGAAGGTCTATCTCGTTCTGAATTTTTAACATGCGCTTGAGGCTATGCTTTACGGCGAAATTACGGGAGGGCGTTCATTCTGGTCGGGGTTACAATGAAAATATGTACCCCTCGCGAATCGGTAGTAGTGATGACTTTTTACCAGTTCGGCGCGGATTTGTCCCCGATGCCCAGACAGTCGACGCTGTACTTGCTGTGGCACGGTATGGGGGTATGAATCAGGCCGCCATACACCTGAATGTCTCCCAACAGTCGGTGAGTAATCGCATTGCCAATTTTGAAAGGCATCTAAATCAACGCATTTTTTGGCGTGGAGCTGCGGGTAGTTTTACTACGGAAGTCGGCTCCCAGGTTGTCCGGGTACTCGAGGTGCTAGAGGGGGCCTTGAACGACTGCGCGCGTGGTCTTGAGAGAGCCATCGGTGAAGGCGTCACCGAGGAAATTAAATTGGTGGTCTCGCATACAGCCGCCGAGGTAGATTACCCGCGCTGGGCTGCGGCGTTTCAACGTGCTCACCCGAAAACATTTCTGCGTATGCGCCAGCTCAATAGCCGGGAGGCCCAGCGCCATGTAGTACAGGGATTGGCGGAATTGGCCATTGTGGAAGGCAACTGGGTATCCCATGAACTGCACCAGCGTGTAGCCGGACACGATGAACTCGTTGTTGTCGTCCCCGCAGGCCATCACTGGGCTCGGGTGGATAACCGAGATGAAGCTGAGGCTTCTACAGTTTCAGCACCATTGAAGGGGATGACTGCAATAACTAAAGAGGAGCTGCAGACTACTCCTTTGGTTCTGCGTGAGCAGGGAAGCGGCACGCGGGAGGTAGTAGAGGACATTCTGGGGTCACTCGCTCCTCCTGCAGGAGAATTTGGATCTCTGGGGGCGCAACGCGCTGCTATAGGTGCCTTAGGCGCTCCAGGGGTTATAGCCAGGCGAGCAGTGGAGTCGCAGTTGTCTACCGGCGAGTATGTAGAGGTCCCGGTAGCTGGGATCAAGTTTGACCGGCCCCTACGTGTGGTGTGGAGCTCGCAGAACCGACTCCCAGAGCCGGCTCACCGGTTTCTTCGCTTCCTGGCGGACTATGCGCACGGAGACGAGGTCGAAACTAAGCGTGGCTGATGAAAACTCGTTCATTAATGTTGTGTCTCCACCAGCCGGTACTCTAAGGCGAGTGTTTATTCAGCGTGAGCGAAGAGATCTTCAGCATCGGTGCCGGTCGTAATCGCGGCGGCTAGCAGCATACGTGCTTGGGGAGCGCGCAAGGTGCCGGAGGAGATAACGCCGGCGTCGGCAAGCGTGGCACCGCCACCGGCCCCGCCGTAGATACCCTCCACCGGGCCGTGATCCACGCGGGTGGTGAGCACAACCGGAACCTTCTTGGCCGCGGCCTGAGCGGCCTGTGCTAGCTCGTCGCCGATATTGCCGGCGCCCATTCCCTCAATCACGATGCCTTCGGCGCCGCTGTCCAAGGAGCGCTGGATAAGGTCGGCCGGCGCGCCGGGGTACGCGGCAATGATATCGACGCGGGTATTACCCAGCGGCTCATACTTCAGAGCCTTCGGGCGCTGAGGCTGCTTTTTACCATTGTTATTGGCAAAGCCATCGGCCTTGGAGGTATCGGACTTGAAAGCGCCGCGGGCAGGGATGACGCGATCTGCGAAGGCAATGAAGGTGCCGCGGCCCTCGTTCGCGGGATCGGTGACGGTCTTTACCGCGAGTGCCAAGTTATCCGGGCCATCTGGATCCGGATCGTCGAAGGGGCGCATTGCGCCGGTTAAGGCCACGGGCTTCTCACTGTCTTGGAAGGTATCGACGGCGATGGCGGTCTCTTCCATGGAATCGGTGCCGTGGGTGACCACTACGCCATCGACATCATCGCGCTGTAGTTCCTTATTTACGGCCGTGATGATGGTGTCGGTATCGTCCAAGGTCATCGCGGAAGAATCCAGCTTGGCAATGTCTTTGACCTCTAATGTGAGCTTGTCCTTGTCAAAGGCGCCGGAAAGAGGCTCCACTAGCTTGGAGCCGGTAACGGTGGGAACCACCGCACCTGTCTTATCGTGCGTGCTGGCGATGGTGCCGCCGGTAGAAAGGACCACCACGTGGCCCTCGGCGGTGGCGCGCGGACCCTCGCTTTCCGTGGCGGAGGTTTCGGTTGCCTCTGCGGTTGTGGGCTCAGAACTGGTGGGGCTGTGCGAGGCGGAAGCCTCGGGCGTTGTGGCCGAAGTTTCTTCCGCTGGGCGGTTATCCGGATTCTGGCAGGACGCCAAGAGACAAGCGGAAGCGGCTAGGGCGAGGCCGGCGCGGGCCGAGCGGCGCAACGTTGGGGTGTGCATATTCCCTCGTTTCTGTGTGGATATAAGCGCAGACGGCAGGAAACGTCGTCCGCGTATAAATCCATCTAAAGCAGAAAGACGGGTCGGCCGCTGCCACTATGGACTTGCTAACACCGAAACGAGGGGAGAGCAGTTAATCGATGTGCTGATTTGTCGGCGCTACCACCAAAGGCTTTGGCGAGTACTTGGCACGCAGCTCGCGCAGCACGGTGGCGTGCTCGGCCAGGCGCTTGTCTTCCTCGGTATGCGGGTGGAAGGGGCGGGCCACCTGCGGCTGTCCATCGTGGTCCAGGGCGATATAGGCTACGGTGGCATGAATGGCGGTCTGCAGGTTATCGCGGCCGCCGCGGGGGTTGCCCGAGCGGACGTGGATGGACATCTGCATGGAGCGGGTATCGGTGCGCATCATGCGGGCGTCGACCTCAATGAGGTCACCGATGGAAATCGGGCGGTAGAAGCGGATGCCGCCGGCATAGACGGCTACGGTGCGCTCCGCGGACCACTCCATGGTGCAAGCTGCACCGGCCTCATCGATCCACTGCATAGCCGTGCCGCCGTGGACCTTGCCGCCCCAGTTGACGTCGGTGGGCTTGGCCAGGAAGCGGTTGACCATGCGCGGGGCGTCGGAAGGCCCGTTGTAGGTTTGCTTTTCCATCTCCGCCTCGATGGCCTGGCGCAGCTCAATGCGGGACTTGGCGGCCTCCTCGACGCGGCGCTGCTCATCGGTCTCCGGAACGAAGGGCGGCACCGGGGTGGACTTGCCGGTGGCAGGGTCCTTGGCTACGAAGATGACCAGGCAATCGCAGGCGCGGGTAAAAATGCCTTCGCGCGGGTCGGCAGAGAGCACTTCGTTGACGATGTGCATGGAGGAACGGCCGGTCATGGCGATGCGGGAGCGCACCTCCACGATGTGCCCGGAAGGGATCGGCCGGGTGAAGTGGATATGGCCCACGTATGCGGTCACGCAGTACTGGCCGGACCACTGCACGGCGCAGGCATAGGCCGCCTTGTCAATCCATTCCAGAACGCGGCCACCGCTGATGCCGGTGGCGCCGGCCATGGTGACGTCGGTTGGCGATGCCATAAAGCGCAGCGTCAGCGCCGGCGATTTCTGATTTTCCGCAACGGAAGGCGTAGGTGACATAAACAACAAGATAACAGTAGTTATGATGTAGCTATGAAAAAGCCCGTCGATCCCGCTGTCACCCGCGCGGCCGTCATGGCCATCAAAGACTGGATTGCCGCCCCGGCGGAGCATGATAAGCCAGGTAGAGCCCTGCTTGCCGACGCCGTCCGTCGCACCGCCCGGACCCTCGAGGCCGACGCGCCGGGCCATTCCGTGGAGCTGCGCGTACCCCCATTTGTTGCGGTGCAATGCATTGAAGGGCCCCGCCATACCCGCGGCACCCCACCCAATGTGGTGGAGACTGATCCGGAAACCTGGCTGCGCCTTGCCACCGGATTGGCGGACTGGGAGGAGGCCGTAAACACTGGTCGCGTGGATGCTTCTGGCTCCCGCGCGGGCGAAATCGCGCAGTGGTTGCCGCTCATTCCGTTAGTTTCCGGCGGCGCGACAGGCTAAACTCAACGCCGTGGTAGAAGTACATACTCCTAGTATCACCAATCTTGACGATCAGAATGAGCAGGAGCCCCGCGAAGAATGCGGCGTCTATGGCGTTTGGGCTCCCGGGGAGGAAGTCTCCAAGCTGACCTATTTTGGTCTCTTCGCCCTGCAGCACCGTGGCCAGGAGGCTGCCGGCATTGCGGTGGGCGATGATGACCGCATCGTCGTCTTCAAGGATATGGGCCTGGTGGCCAATATCTTTGATGAGTCCACCCTGTCCGCCCTCCAAGGAAACGTAGCGGTGGGCCACACGCGCTATTCCACCGCCGGCGGCAAGGAATGGTCCAATGTCCAGCCGATGTTTTCTACCTCCTCCACTGGGGTAGACATCGCCCTTGGACACAACGGCAACCTGATCAACTACCTGGAGCTGCGCGAAGAAGCCGTGCAGCGCGGCTTGATTAAGCCCCATGAGGAGTCCGTATCTGACTCCATGTGCTTGTCTATGCTGCTTGCTGACGGCGTGGATGAAGACACCTCCGTCTTCGACTCCGCCCGTGACTTCCTCCCGCGCGTGAAGGGCGCATTCTGCCTAACCTTTACCGATGGTCACACCATGTACGCCGCGCGCGACCCGCACGGCGTGCGCCCGCTGGTCCTCGGCCGCTTGGCCAAAGGCTGGGTGGTGGCCTCCGAGACCTGTGCGCTCGATATCTGCGGCGCTCAGTTCATCCGCGAGATTGAACCCGGCGAGCTCGTCGCCATCGATGAGGCCGGCATCCGTTCCGTGAACTTCGCGCCGGCCAAGCGCCACGGCTGTGTCTTCGAGTACGTCTACTTGGCCCGCCCGGATAGCGATATCAAAGGCCGTTCCGTCAACGCCTCCCGCGTGGACATCGGCCGCCGCTTGGCCCGTGAGTACCCGGCCGAGGGCGCGGACCTGGTCATCCCGGTTCCCGAATCCGGCAATCCGGCCGCCGTGGGCTATGCCCGCGAATCCGGCATCACCTTCGCCCACGGCTTGGTCAAGAACGCTTATGTGGGCCGCACCTTCATCCAGCCCACCCAAACCCTGCGCCAGCTGGGCATCCGCTTGAAGCTCAACCCGCTGCGTGAAGTCATCAACGGCAAGAAGCTCGTCGTGGTGGATGATTCCATCGTCCGCGGCAATACCCAGCGCGCGCTCATCCGCATGCTGCGCGAGGCCGGCGCCGCCGAGGTGCACGTGCGCATCGCCTCCCCGCCAGTGAAGTGGCCGTGCTTCTACGGCATCGACTTCGCCTCCCCGGGCGAGCTGATCGCTAACGCCAGCCCCTCCGACGATCCGGAAACCGTCTGCGCCACTATTTGTGACACCATCGGCGCCGATTCCCTGGGCTTTGTCTCCATCGAGGAGATGGTGGCCGCCACCGAACAGCCCCGTTCCGAGCTGTGCACCGCCTGCTTCTCGGGCGAGTACCCGCTTGGCCTGCCCGCCGGAAACTCCAATGCAGACGCCGTGCGCACCCTGCTCGGCACCGAATAACAAAGGACACCTGAAACCATGAGTGACAATACTTACGCAGCAGCCGGCGTCAGCATCGAAGAGGGTGACCGCGCCGTAGAACTTTTCGCCCCGCACGCTAAGCGCGCCACCCGCCCTGAGGTTCTGGGCGGTCTTGGCGGCTTTGCTGGCCTGTTCAAGCTCGGCGATTACAAGGAGCCCATCTTGGCCGCCGGTTCCGACGGCGTCGGCACCAAGCTGGCCGTGGCCCAGGCCATGGACAAGCACGACACCATCGGCATCGACCTCGTCGCCATGTGCGTGGACGACCTGGTTGTCTGCGGCGCGGAGCCACTCTTCCTGCAGGACTACATCGCCGTGGGCAAGGTCGTGCCGGAAAAGGTAGCCGAGGTAGTCAAGGGCATCGCCGAGGGCTGTCTGCAGGCCGGTGCCGCGCTGCTGGGCGGCGAGACCGCCGAGCACCCCGGCATGATGGAAGAAAACGAATACGATGTTTCCGCCACCGCGGTCGGCGTCGTTGAGGCCGATGGCGTACTTGGCCCAGACAAGGTTCGCGATGGCGACGTGCTCATCGCCATGGGCTCTTCCGGCCTACACTCCAATGGTTACTCCCTGGCCCGCCACGTCCTGCTGGAGCAGGCCGGCATGCCTCTCGACGGCCACGTGGAGGAGCTTGGCCGCCCCCTCGGTGAGGAGCTGCTGGAGCCTACCCGCATTTACGCCAAGGACTGCCTGGCTTTGGCCAGCGAGTGCTCCGTATCCACCTTCTGCCACGTCACCGGTGGTGGATTGGCTGGCAATCTCGAGCGCGTCATTCCAGAAGGCCTAGCGGCCGATATTAACCGCGCCACCTGGACCCCAGGCCAGATCTTCAAGCTCATCTCCTCGGTGGGCAAGGTGGAGCTGGCAGAAATGGAGAAGACCTTCAACATGGGTGTCGGCATGATTGCCGTAGTCAATCCCGAAGACCGTGACCGTGCCCTGGCAATGCTTACCGCACGCCACATCGATGCGTGGGAGCTGGGCACCGTCCGCTCCGCCTCCGGCGAGGAGCCGCGCGTGGTCATGCACGGCGAGCACCCCAACTTCTAGCAGGGCCCTGCCCCTGCCAGGGGGGAGGGTATGAGGAAGGGCCCTAGGAGATTTCCTAGGGCCCTTGAGCTATCCGGCGGCGAGCGGAAGATTAGCGTTCGTCGCGGTCGTCATCATCCCATTCGTCGACATAGTCGGCGTATGGGTCATCCTCTTCATAATCGCGGGAGTCACCCTCTTGCTGTGCGGCGAGTTCCCGTTGCAGGGACTCGATATCCATCTCGGGTGAGTTGTACTTGAGCTGGCGTGCAACTTTGGTCTGCTTTGCCTTTGCGCGTCCGCGTCCCATGTGCATGACCCCCTTGGGTTAGTAGGGCGCGCCAGGGATTCTTGGGCGCCCCATCGACTTGTCTATTGAGTATCTTCCTGTAAGACACAATAGCCTGTGTGACGAAAAAATTCCGCACCGCCCCCTAGCTAGTGGGAGATCTAACGCCCGCGCAGCCGGTTTACTGCCTCGCGCCCAGCCTTGGGGCCCTCATCCTCGGGGATGGAGGAAGGATCGATAGACGCCGCGGTATCGCCCACTTCTAGGGTGCCGGCGTCCAGCGCAGAGCGCTTCACTAGGCCGAGGGCGATGGGGCCGAAATCGCAGTCATCCACAATCGTGCCGATGCGGCCTACCTTACGTCCATTGAAAGTAATGTCATCGCCCACATTTGGACGTTGTGGCGCGGAGCCGTCGAGGTGCAGCTGCGCCAATAGGCGAGGGGAGCGGCCCAGATTTTCTACGCGCGCCACCGTTTCCTGGCCGCGGTAGCAGCCCTTATTGAGGTGAACGTGGGCCGGATTAGCGGCGCTGCGGCTGATCCACTGCGGCACCTCGTGGGGGATGGATTTATTATCTAGATCCGCTGCCAGCTCCGGCTCACGGGCCCGCACGCGCTCGGCGGTAAACGCCATAAGCCCGGCCAGTCGCGCGCCGGATTCCTCCAAGAACTTCGTTGCCTCAACCAAGGATTCGCGCGGAACTCCCAGGTCAACGCGATTGATTCCGGTCCACTGAACCTGGCGGGAAAACTCCACCATGGGTGGGGGCGCAATATCGGTCTCACCCAGGAGAGTGAGGATGGCGATATCGGCTTCCTCTACGGTGACCTCGGACCAAAAGACCATCATGGTGAGGAACTTGAAAAGGGAGTCGAATTGGGCCGCAGGGACGTCGATAAGAAAGGCGTCTTCGGTGCGGACGATATCCATGTGGTGGAGGATATGTCCTTGGATGTCTAGGTCAAGGGCACCGGCGCTAAAGCCCACGGGGGCGGTATCCAGCTTTTGCGAAAGCAAATTATTAAGAAACTCGGCGGCGTCCTTGCCGCTGACACGGATGACGCGGCGTTGGGAGCGGTCGATGACTATGGTGCCGCCATCGGCAGCCCGTTGCTCACCCAGTGGATTGCCATAGTGCCAGGCCACGCCTTGGGCATCGAGTACGGTTGCGTCCTGGTGCTCCGCGGCACCGGTGCGTTGCAGAAGAAGCGAAGAATAACTCACAACTACCGATGGTAGGGCATAATCAAAGGTATGAAGTTCTCGCCGCGAAAAGAGCCGGTCATCTACGTTGTGGAGCCCTTTGGAGGGTCGGTACGCAGGCACATGCCCGCGCTGCCTCTTATCTACGCCGACGATGCCGCGGTCACCCGCGGCGACGGCATCTTTGAATCCCTGCTCGTGCGCGGAGGCAAAGCCGCTAACCTGCAGCGCCACGCGCAGCGCTTCTGCGATTCAGCTCGCACGATGAACCTGCCGGAGCCGCCCATGGACAAGTGGGAAGAAGCCACCCGGCTCGCCATCGCGGACTTCTGCGGGGACGAGCAAGGCGATGCTAAATGCACGTGGACCTATACCCGCGGGCGCGCTTCTACGGGGCGGCCGAGCGCGTGGGTTGTGGTGCAGCCGATTGAGGAGAAGGTGCTAGAGCAGCGCGCGCACGGCGTCGCCGTCATGACAAGCCCCCGCCTGTGGCACGTAGCGGAGGAATTGCCCGCCAAGACGCTCAATTACGCGGCCACCATGGCGATGCTGCGCATGGCGCGGGAGAAGGGCTTTGAGGATCTCATCCTCACCGATCCGGACACCGGAGAAATTCTCGAGGGCGCCACCTCTACCGTGGTGGCCGTCAAGGGCGAGAAACTGCGCACCGCGGCCGGGCGCGGGATCCTGCCCGGCACCACGCAAGCGGCGCTCTTCGCCCATGCCAAAGAGAAAGGCTATCGCTGCAAGGCCAAGCCGCTGACCGTGGAATATCTGGAAAAGGCGGACTCGGTGTGGTTGGTGTCCTCGGTGCGCGTTGCCGCGCGCGTAACTAGGCTCAATGACAAAAAATTAAAGGCCCCGGACAACGTGGACGTCATCCGAGACCTTATTGATGCAGCGCTTGGAGTTTAGCCTGCGATGCGGGTGAGCTCCGCCGACATGTAGGGACGCATCTCGCCATCAACCATGCGCTCGTCTACCCAGCCCAGGTTGTTATTGGGCATGAGGCCGTACATGCGCTTGCCTGGGCCTAGGTTCTTCGGGCCGGTTTCCGTAACCATGGTGGAGGCGGATTCCAGCTGCCATGCGCGGTCATTGAAGGGTTCGCCATAGAAGATTTCCACGATGCCGGTAGAAGAGGTGTAGGTGACCTCGATTTCATCCTTTTCCGAGATACGCCAGAAGCCGGTCTCGCGCACAGACGGTCCTTCCGGCTTGCCCTCGGTATCGATCTTCCAGGTGCGGGAGCTAAAGGTCAGGTAATTCTCGCCGTCGTGGGCGATGACCAGCTGCTGGCCAAAGGTGTACTCCTGGCCCTTCGTATCGTGGGCCTGGCCCTCGCCCTGCCAGACGCCCACAAGGGGGAGTAGTCCCAGCAGGCCGTCGTGCAGCGATGGGCCCTGGCGCAGGTTCGCGGTATCGTCCGGTACCGGGGTATCGCCCAGCTCGAGAGCGGGGATATTGCGGCTAGCGGCGTCCTTCCACTGCTCGGCAGCCTGGTTCACGGCATCGTTGCCATTGAGTTTTCCTGGATCGTTTTCCGGGTGGGAGGCCGCGGTGGTCTCGATGTTTTCAGGGGTGGTTTCATTATTATTTTCGCTCATGGGCGTCCAGCCTAGTCGTGCACCCGCCTTTTTAACTACTAGACTTGGACCTCGTGCACGCATTGATGATCTCGAATCCAAACTCGACCTCACAAACCAACGCCCTTTTCCGCCAAATCGTTCCCTGCCTACAAGCGGTAGAGGGCCTGCACCTCAAGGTGAAATTTACGCATTACTCTGGCCACGCCGAAGAGATGGTCAAGGGAATGACCAGGGATGACTACGACGTCATCATTGCTGTGGGCGGAGATGGAACCGTCAACGAGGTAGTCAACGGGCTCCTCGGCCCGGCGGATGAGCAGCGTCCCGATCCGCAGTCCATCCCGGCGCTGGCCGTAATTCCTACCGGCTCCGCCAATGTCTTTGTGCGCGCTCTAGGGTTCCCCAACACCCCAATGGAGGCCACCCATGTGCTGGCACGCATGCTCGACCGGGATCTGCGCCGCACCATTTACCTAGGAACGTGGAACGAGCGGTGGTTTGCCGTCAATGCCGGCTTCGGTTTGGACGCGGATGTCCTGGCCCGCGTGGATCGCGCTCGTGAGCAGGGATTTTCGGCAACTCCGCTGCGCTACCTCAACGTCGCCATTCGGGCCTGGAGCCGTGCGCGGAAGAACCCACCGCATATCGCGGTAACGGCCGAATCCAGCAGCGGCGATCAGCTGCACAAGGACGATGTGCCACTGCTGTTTACCTCCAATACCAACCCGTGGACCTTCCTAGGCCCGCTGCCGGTAGTAACTAATCCGCGCAATTCCTTTGACGAGGGCCTTGCCCTCTTTGGGCTGGAGGAATTTAGCGGTCTCGGCGGCGTTGTCGGCCTGCTGCACCTCTTCGGTGCCGATAAGCGCGGATGGCTCAATAAGCTCACCAAGGAAAAGACGGTGGCCTTCGACGACGCCATGCGGGTAGAGCTCGTCTGCCGCGAACCGCAGCGTTTCCAAGCCGATGGAGAATCGGAGGGGCGCTTTGACGCGGTTACCTTGGCCTCCGTGAAGGATGCCATTGAGGTATTCGCCCCGCAGGATAGGCGGGAGGCCCATCAGCGCACGATGAAGGAAGTTCTCCGGGACTTTATTCGCCTGCGCTAGTCTGCGGCGCGGGGCCGACCCGGTGCTTGGTATCGGCGGCCTTCTTTTCCGCCTCTTCCACGGCCTTTTGCTCCGAGCCTTCAATCTCTAGCGGGGAGAGCTGGGCCAGCTGCACCTTGATATTGCGGCGCTGTACCTCGAAGGAAATGGTTCCTCCCTGCATCTTTACCGCGGTCGCTTGCGCCGGAAGCGGCAGCTGGCGGGTGTCGAAGTTGAGGGAAAAGGCCTTTTGTAGGCGCTCATCGTCCGTGTCATAGACCTGCATGCGAAACTCCGGACCAACCAGGCGGAGGGTGACCTTGGCGGTGGACTTGTGGGCGTCGCCAGGCAGGGTGCCCGTTAGCTCTGCTTCTGCAGAGGTGCCACCGGAGGGGGAAATATCGTCCGGGTTAGCAATCGAGAGATCGGTAATTCCCAACAGGCGGCCCAGGGCCACACCATCCAAGGAAATGCCGCGCGAATAGGTGGAGACGGGCGCGCCCTCAATATCTCCGTTCATGACCTGCTCTGGGGTGACGGTGATATCGCGCAGTACGGTCGAAGCGTTGACCATGCCCAGCTTGGGCACCTCCACGTCCAGCGCCTTGACCTCGAGATAAGGGATTTCCTTCGAAGCCGCCGCCCACACGTAGGGGGTGCCGCCGATGAAGACATCCGGCGTATTATCCAGCCGCGAATTGGCTTTCACGGCTTGAGCCACCTTGTGTTCCGTGTGCATAGCCACGCAGGCATCCGCCACCCAGGCCGCAATCAGCACGCACACCACGAGGAGGACGTGCACGATGCGCCGGTCAATCTTTAGAACACTCACCCTTTCATTCTTACCCTACGTATTCTGGGGCCTATGACTAGCAATGCCTTTAAGATTACGGAAGAAAAACTGCCGGACGCCCCGGAGCTGGCTCGCCGCGTAAAAGCGCTGGCTGAGCAGGCCGAACGCCAGGATGGGATGGCGCCGCTGTCGGAGCAATTCCTCAACGGTCTTAGCGATTCCCGCTTGCAGCACCGCCACCTGGTGGCCTGGGCAGGGGAGGAGCCATGCGGCGTAGCCAGTCTGGAGGGCTCTACCGCCGAGCTATTCATTGCCCCTGATCACCGCGGGCAGGGCTTTGGTGCCGCGCTTTACGACGCCGCCGCTAAGACCCCCAACCTCCAAGCCTGGGCCCACGGGAACCTACCGGCGGCACAGGCGCTGGCGCACTCCCGCGACCTGCAGGTCACCCGCAAGCTGGTGGTCATGGGTATCGGGGGAGAAGAGCTCGCAGCGGCCGCCCGCCCCGAAGGCTTGCCACTGACCGCCCTGAATTACACCGAGGCGGTGGATAAGTGGGGCAAGGACTTTGTGGAAGAGCAGTGGCTCAAGGTCAATAACGAGGCCTTTTCCTGGCATCCCGAGCAGGGCGGCTGGGATCTCGATCGCCTGCACCGCGGCATGGAGGCAGACTGGTTCGACCCCGCAGACCTGCTTTTCTTGTGGGATACGGCAGATGAGCCGGTGCTGGCCGGCTTCCACTGGACCAAGTGGCATGCGGAGGAAACTCCGGGCTTCGGTGAGGTCTACGTGGTGGGCTTGGCGGAAGATTACCGCGGCAAGAAGTTGGGCGGTCCGCTGCTGCAAATTGGCCTGCGCCGCATGGTGGAAAAGGGAGCTCAGCGGGTAATTCTTTATGTAGAAGCTGATAATGATCCGGCGCTGAAGGCGTACGAGCGCCTAGGCTTTGAGGTTGATGAAGAACACGTCGTATGGGGCGTTTGTGACTAAGGTCATGGGATGCTCGACGTTTGTTCACCCAGTGTTCACCTCTTGGCACCCTTTTGGTCAGATCCTGCGGATAGCTTTACACCCTGTGAGTTAACCGCACCTGTGCGCCTGCATCTCGCCCCAGAAGGCGGAGCGGGATGCAGGAAGTATCTCTCTAGGAGATGCGGTTTCCTCGGACAATCAATCTCTGATCTGCACCGGAAAGGGTTTTCCCGTGATTCGCAACTTCAAGCGCACTGCCGCAATCTTCGGCATCGTAGCCGCAACCTCCACCGCTCTCGTAGCTTGCTCTGAGGAGTCTGGCTCCTCCTCCGATTCCGCTGGCGGCGAGGACGTCTCCGGCGAGCTCGTCGGTGACGGCGCATCCTCCCAGCAGAACGCAATGTCCTACTTCCAGACCGCGTTCTCCGAGGATCACCCAGACGCTTCCCTGTCCTACAACGCTTCCGGTTCCGGCGCCGGCGTTGAGGCCTTCACCAATGGCCAGGCTGACTTCGCTGGTTCTGACTCCGCTCTGAAGGAAGACGAGGGTGAGGTCGAGGCTGCTGCTAAGCGTTGCGATGGCAACGAGGCATGGCACCTGCCAACCACCATCGGTCCGGTTGCAATCGCCTACAACCTGGGTGACACCGAGATTAACCTCTCCACCAAGACCCTGGGCAAGATCTTCAAGGGCGAAATCAAGAAGTGGAACGACAAGGCCATCGCTGCTGATAACGAGGGCACTGACCTGCCGGACAAGGACATCACCGTCATCTTCCGTTCTGACGAGTCCGGTACCTCCGCAAACTTCCAGAAGTTCCTGAAGGCCGCTACCGGTGACTGGGACTCCGAGGGCAAGCAGTTCCCAGACTCTGTTGGTGAGGGTGCTAACGGCTCCTCCGGCGTTGCTGACCAGGTTGCAAGCATCGATGGTGCTATCACCTACGTCGAGGCTGGCTTCGCAGACCAGAAGGAAGGCGAGGGCGTCAAGAAGGCCAAGATCGACTTCGGCCACGGCCCGGTTGAGCTGTCCACCGAGTCCGTCAACAAGGCTCTGGAGAACCTGGAGTTCAAGAAGACCGACTCCGAGCACAACATGGTTGTTGACTCCGAGGCACTGTTCTCCTCCGACAACGAGGGTGCATACCCGCTCATTCTGACCACCTACAACATCGTCTGCTCCAAGGGCTACGATGAGGAGACCTCCAAGCTGGTCAAGTCCTTCTTCACCACCGTCCTGGATCACCAGGATGACCAGCTGGCTGAGCAGGGCTTCATCCCGGTTGAGGGTGCACACCTGGACAAGCTGAAGGCTGCTGTTGACGCTCTGCAGTAAGCGCTAAAGCTGCAATAGCTTAATACCTCCCCGCCCCCACTGCCGCACACGATTCGCGCTTTGGGGGCGCAGGTATGTAACGATATTTTCCATTCTTAACGCTGAAAAGGATTAACAGTCTCATGGCAGACAATAATCTCACCACGGCTCCAGAGCAGACGGATGCAAACGCCACCTCTGCCGAGCGAGTCTCCAACAGCGGACACGACGAGGTAGCTACCACCAGCTCCAATAGCGGCGTTAAGCGCCCAGGCGACCGTGTCTTTGAATTCCTGTCCACTGCTTCGGCAACCCTCATCACCGTTATGATTGCCGCCATTGCCGCCTTCCTGCTGTGGCGTGCGGTTCCCGCCCTAGGCGTTAACGACGGCGGCATCATGGGCTTCTTCACCTATGGCGGACGATGGGAGACCACCGATACCTCTGCGATGAAGTTCGGTATTCCGACCATGTTCGGTACCACCGTTCTCATCTCCGTCTTCGCCCTTCTGCTGGCTATGCCGGTGGCCCTAGCCATCGCCATCTTCCTGTCCAACTACGCGCCTGCCCGCTTGGTTAAGCCGCTCGGCTTCCTCGTGGACATGCTCGCTGCAGTTCCGTCCATCGTCTACGGCCTGTGGGGTTGGCAGGTTCTTGGCCCGGCACTGTCCGGTTTCTACTCCTGGATGGAATCCTGGGCGGGTGGATTCTTCCTGTTCCACGTCTTCGACAACTCGCCGTCCTTTGCAACCGGCCGCAACCTGTTTACCGGTGGCATCGTGCTTGCCGTGATGATTCTGCCGATCATCGCCGCCACCGCGCGCGAGGTCTTCGTGCAGACCCCTCCGGGCCAGGTGGAATCCGCCCTGGCTCTGGGCGCTACCCGTTGGGAAGTTATCCGCATGACCGTTCTGCCGTTCGGTATGTCCGGCTACATCGCCGGCTCCATGCTCGGCCTGGGCCGTGCACTGGGTGAGACCATGGCGCTGTACATGGTTGTCTCCCCGTTGATCGACTTCCGCTTCTCGCTTTTCGACGGCGGCACGACCTTCGCCACGGCCATCGCCTTGGCATCTGCCGAGTTCGGTAACGAGATGCGCGCTGGTGCCTACATCGCCGCCGGCCTCATGCTGTTCTTGCTGACCTTCGTGGTCAACGCCATTGCCCGCGCCATCGTGAAGAATAAGTAAGGAGGGGAGGATCAATGACTACGACTACTAATGCCAAGCCTGCCTCCCAAGGCGGCGCGACCTTCCTGGACATCTCCAGCTCCCGCAAGATGACCAATAACATCGCCACCGCGGTGGTCTGGGGCGCAATGATTCTGGCCATGGTTCCGCTGGTGTGGGTTCTGTGGGAACTCATCGCCCGCGGCAGTGGCGTCATCCTCAACCCTGAGTGGTGGACCGCCTCCCAGCGCGGCATCATGAATAGCTCTTCCGGCGGCGGTGCCGCTCACGCCATCGTGGGTACCTTCGTCCAGACCATTCTGGCCTCCGTTATCTCTATCCCGATCGGCATCTTTACCGCTATCTACTTGGTGGAGTACTCCAAGGGCGGCTGGCTCGGCCGCATCACCACCTTCATGGTGGACATCCTGTCCGGTGTGCCTTCCATCGTTGCGGCCCTGTTCATCTTCGCCATGTGGATCACCCTGTTCGGCTTCGGCCGCTCCGGCTTCGCCGTGGCGCTGTCCCTGGTGCTGCTGATGATTCCGATTGTGGTGCGCAATACCGAAGAGATGCTGCGCGTGGTCCCCATGGACCTGCGTGAAGCGTCCTACGCACTCGGCGTTCCGAAGTGGAAGACCATCGCTCGCATCGTTCTGCCTACCGCACTGTCCGGCATCGTCACCGGTATCATGCTGGCGATTGCCCGCGTGATGGGTGAGTCCTCGCCGGTGCTGGTCTTGGTTGGTTCCTCTTCCGTCATCAACTGGGACGCTTTCAAGGGCTCGCAGTCTTCGCTCCCGCTGATGATGCTGGATATGTACAAGGCCGGCGCACAGCCAGCCGTACTGGACAAGCTCTGGGGAGCAGCGTTGACGCTGGTTATCCTCATCGCCGTCCTCAACATTGCGGCCCGCATCGTTTCCGCGAAGTTCTCGGTTAAGAAGTAAACGCCGTACCCACTCGATTCCGCCATACACTTGCTAGAGGAGAAACTCCCAAATGTCTAAGCTCGCGCTCAATGACGTGAACATTTATTACGGCGACTTCCACGCCGTGCAGAACGTGAATATGCAGATTCCGGCCCAGGCCGTGACCGCATTCATCGGCCCTTCCGGCTGCGGTAAGTCCACCGTGCTGCGCACCATCAACCGCATGCACGAGGTTATCCCCGGCGCCTCCGTGAAGGGCGAAATCCTGCTCGATGGCACCAATATCTACGGACCAAAGGTTGACCCGGTATCCGTACGCAACACCATCGGCATGGTCTTCCAGAAGGCTAACCCGTTTCCGACGATGTCCATCGAGGACAACGTGGTGGCAGGCCTGAAGCTGTCCGGTGAAAAGAACAAGAAGAAGCTCAAGGAAGTCGCGGAGAAGTCCCTGCGCGGCGCTAACTTGTGGGATGAGGTTAAGGACCGCCTGGATAAGCCAGGCGGCGGCCTCTCCGGTGGTCAGCAGCAGCGTCTGTGCATCGCCCGCGCTATCGCCGTGGAGCCAGAGGTGCTACTCATGGACGAGCCTTGCTCCGCACTGGACCCGATTTCGACCCTCGCCATGGAGGACCTCATCCACGAGCTGAAGGAAAACTTCACCATCGTCATCGTGACCCACAACATGCAGCAGGCAGCCCGCGTGTCCGATAAGACCGGCTTCTTCTCCCTAGAAGCAACCGGTAAGCCAGGCCACCTGGTGGAGTTCGACGACACCACCAAGATCTTCGAGAATCCTTCTCAGAAGGAGACCGAGGATTACATTTCTGGCCGCTTTGGCTAAAGAGTAAGAGAGATTGTCCGAGAGAAGGGGGCCGGTTCGAAAGAACCGGCCCCCTTCTTTGGTGCTTAAATCCGTCTAACGGCGGAACTGACGCTCGAGGTCCGCCATCCGTGCCTCAAATTCGGCGTCCTTTTTGTCCTCTTCTAGTTTCTTGGCATAGTCATTGGGCAAAAGACCCGTGGTCAGATAGATGATGTGGCCGGCCACGGAGACGCAGTGGTCTGCATAGCGCTCGTAGTAACGCGTAATCTGTGAGGTCTCAACGGCTTCGCGCACGCTGCCTTCCCATTCTCGCTGAGTCAGGATACGCAGGATATGGGAGTTGATATCATCCACTGCATCATCGTCGGCGCGGAGGTTGACGGACAAATCCGCATCGGGGGTGACGAGGATATCGTGCAGCACCGACCCCATTTCTTCAGTGAGGCGGTACATCTCCTCGAAATAGCCGATGTAATTCGCCGGTACCACGGTGTCAGGGTGGCGACGTCGCGCGGAGTCCGCGATGTGCTGAGCCAGTCTGCCCATCCGGTAGAGATCCTCCACGATATAGATGGAGGAGACAACCTGGCGGAGATCCTGAGCCATGGGGTTTTCCAGGGCCAAGAGTTTTACAGCACGCTCAGAGCACCGAGCGCGGATCTCATCTAGCTCCTCAGCCATGGTGAGGGCATCTTCCGCGGAGTCCAAGGCGCCTTGCAGCAGCGCCAAGGAGGCCTTATCCATGATGTCGCGAACGGTATCGCACATCACGATGAGGTCGTGGGAGAAATTGTCTAGGTGTTCCCTGTAAGCGGCACGCATGCCAAAGATAATAGCGAAAAATTTCGGGGCTTGCGCAACTTAAGTGGAGCATAAATGCAAGCTTCCTGTGTGCCCCTAGCTGCTCTTATACCTTTGTTAGGTTATCCGCCGGAGTTCATAATGTCAGCGGCAACCGGAACGCAGTCGTCTTCTGGATCGTCGAGCCAACCATCCGGCAAAGCCACCTTGGAAGGCGAGCCCTGGCGGCCGCGGGCTCCGTCGGCGTCGGCAGCCAGGGCATCGGAGTCTGCCCAAGGTGCAAGGAGCTCACGCAAGGCATCGAGGGAATTGACCTTGGCTAAGCCCGCTCGGACCTGGCCACCGACCGGGAAACCGCGCAGGTACCAACCGATGTGCTTGCGGATATCGCGGGAAGCATTGTCCTCACCATCGTGCTCGGCCAGCAGCTCCGCGTGGCGGAGGATTACCTGGGTGACCTCGCCCAGGGTGGGCTCTGCCGGGATGGATTCGCCGCGCAGTGCGGCGCCGAGCTCAGCAAAAAGCCACGGGCGGCCAAGGCAGCCGCGGCCTACCTGCACGCCGTCGCAGCCGGTTTGTTCCATCATGCGGCGGGCATCCTCGGCGCGGAAGATATCGCCATTGCCCAGCACTGGCACGCCGGTATCTGCCAGATGCTCTTTGAGGCGGGCGATTTCGTCCCATCGTGCCTCGCCGGAGTAGCGCTGAGCGGCGGTGCGGCCGTGCAGGGTAACGGCGGCGGCACCGGACTCGACGGCGATGCGCCCGGCGTCGAGATGCGTATGGTGCTCGTCGTCAATGCCCACGCGCATTTTTACCGTGACCGGGATATTGGTGCCCTCTGTGGCCTTGACCGCGGCGGAGACGATATTGCCAAAGAGGCGTCGTTTATAAGGCAGCGCGGAACCGCCGCCGCGGCGGGTCACCTTGGGAACCGGGCAACCAAAGTTCATATCGATGTGGTCCGCCAGGTTTTCGTCGACGATCATCTTTGCGGCTTTATACGTATATTCCGGATCCACCGTATAGATCTGTAAGGAACGGGGATCCTCCTGCGGCGCAAAGGTGGTCATGTGCAGCGTCTTTTCATTGCGCTCTACCAGTGCACGGGCGGTGACCATCTCGCAGACATAGAGGCCCGACACCGTGCCGGTGCGTTGCAGCTCCTGCTCTCGGCACAACGTGCGGAAGGCAACGTTGGTTACCCCCGCCATCGGGGCGAGGATGACGGGGGAGGAGAGATCGTAGTGTCCAATGCGCAAATTCACGCCCCAATTGTGCTAGTTAACGGGGGAAAATAGCAACCGGGCCCACAGTGGCGACGTACCCTATTTTTGCTTTATGGGGTAGGGGTCACACAAAAGTGGTGGAAATCTTGCAAAGATTCGCTAATGTGGGCTGTGTAACTAATTAGAACGGCCGTTATTTTGGCTGGCCCCTTAATGAAGGAGGATTACCCTTGTCCGAGAGAATCGCGTACGCCCCATTCGAGAAGCTCGTAGTTTCCGCAGAAGAGGCTGCTCAGCACGTCAACCACGGTGATCGCGTGGGAATTTCCGGCTTCACCGGTGCTGGCTACCCCAAGGGTCTGCCCACCGCCATTGCAGAAAAGGCTAAGGCTCTCCATGAAAAGGGCGAGGAATTTAAGATCGATATCTTTTCCGGCGCTTCCACCGCCCCGGACTGCGATGGCGTTCTGGCGGAAGCCGAGGCGATTCGCTTCCGCTCTCCTTATAACTCCGATCCCACCCTGCGTAAGCAGTTCAATGATGGCACCGCGCTCTATCAGGATATCCACCTGTCTCACTCGGGCCAGCAGGTAGAAGAGGGCTTCTACGGTGACTTCCAGGTAGCCATTATTGAGGCCGTGCGCATTACCGAAGAAGGCCACGTGGTGCCGTCCTCCGCAGTGGGCAATAACCTCGAGTTTATCGAGGCTGCGGATAAGATCATCATCGAGATCAATGAGTGGCAGTCCATCAACCTCGAGGGCATGCACGATATCTACCGCATTGAAAAGCTGCCTAACCGCCAGCCAATCCCTATCACTAAGCCGGGCGACCGCATTGGTACCACCTACATGGAGGTGCCGGAGGACAAGGTTGTTGCAGTGGTAAAGACCGATGCCCCGGACCGCAACGCACCATTCAAGGAACCGGACGAGGTTTCCGAGAAGATCGCCGCCAACTTCATCGAGTTCCTCGAGGGGGAGGTCGCCGCTGGTCGCCTTGAGTATGACAAGTTCATCATGCAGTCCGGCGTGGGCAATGTCCCCAACGCCGTGATGGCCGGCCTGCTGGACTCCAAGTTTGAGAATATTCAGGCCTATACCGAGGTCATTCAGGACGGCATGCTCGATCTCATCGATGCGGGCAAGATGACCATGGCTTCCGCCACCTCCTTCGCGCTGTCCCCGGACTACGCGGAGAAGATGAATGAGGAGGCGGAGCGCTACCGCAAGCACATCATCCTCCGCCCGCAGCAGGTTTCCAATCACCCAGAGGTCATTCGCCGCGTCGGCCTGATTTCCTCCAATGGCATGATTGAGGCCGATATCTACGGCAATATCAACTCCACCAACGTATCCGGCTCCCGCATCACGAACGGCACCGGTGGCTCGGGTGACTTCACCCGCAATGCTTATATCTCCACCTTCGTTTCCCCGTCCGTGGCCAAGGACGGCGCAATTTCCGGGCTGGTTCCGTTTGTGTCCCACACGGACCACACCGAGCACGACACCATGGTCATCATTACCGAGTACGGCGTGGCTGACCTCCGCGGCCTGGCGCCGAAGGAACGCGTGGAGAAGGTCATCTCCGTCGCGCACCCGGATTACCGTCCGTTGCTCGAGGAGTACTTCAACCGTGCCAAGGAAAACAAGTTCCAGCACACCCCGCACGACCTGAAGACCGCCTTTGACTTCCAGGTCCGCTTCATGGAGAAGGGCGATATGCGCGGCTAATCTAGCCACGCCCCGGCAGGCGCTCAGCGGCGAGCTGGGCGCCTTTCGCTTGCCGACGCCCCCTAATTAGGACTTTGCAAATACCGCAAGCTAAAATGTAGCGACGTTGGGCCTTTAGCTCAGTTGGTAGAGCTACGGACTTTTAATCCGCAGGTCGTGGGTTCGATCCCCACAGGGCCCACAACTGGAGCCACCTTTTCGGGTGGCTCCTTTTAGTTTTTCACCATCTTCTTAATGGCGCGCATAGCCTCTTCTAGCTTCTCGGTGGCTACCTCGCCATCCTCGGCGGCGGCACCGGCCACACAGTGCTCAATATGGTCTTCTAGGAGCGCTAGCGAGACATTTTCCAGCGCCGACTTCACCGCCGAAATCTGGGTGATGATGTCGATGCAGTATTGGTCTTCCTCGACCATCCGGTGGATATCCACCGGATGGTCGAGGAAGACCAA
>OJMC01000046.1_pt1 | contig 29496 bp, 27 predicted proteins | sample 1596731 | NCBI WGS metagenome assembly OJMC01 (sample SAMEA3904698, study PRJEB24821) | metagenome | biome: Builtin; feature: hospital; material: surface | place: USA | collected 2013-08-19
CACCACAAAGTAGTAAAAAGTACATTGGCACACTATTGAGTTCTCAGACATCATCGCGACTTCGTTTGCTCGGAATTTCAGTTCCTAACTCTTGAAGCGACTCGGATTAACTTACTCACTTATTTGATTTGTGTCAAATCCGTGAAGAAGAATTCATCCTCATCTCAACTTGTTAACCTTGCGGCCACCTCGTTGCGACTTGGAATAATTTAGCGCGCACTAGTGTAAGTACACAAATCGCCAGGTAAATCCCCATTTCGGAGACAAACCTGGCGTATCAAGCAGCGCCCAGAAGGCGCGACGTCGTCAAGCAGCTAGTGATAGCACGCCAACAGACCGTCGGGGCCGTCGATAACCGTGATGGGCGTATTGAAGATTGGGGTTAGCACCTCGTCGCGCATGACCTCCTCCGGATTACCGAAGGCCACCACTTCCCCATTCTTCACCGCACAAATGTGATCGGCATAGCGGGCAGCGAAGTTGATGTCATGCAAAACAATGATGATCGTGCGCCCGAAGTTCTGCGCGGCCTCCTTGAGGTGCTTCATCATTTCCACGGAGTGCGCGATATCAAGGTTGTTGAGAGGCTCGTCCAGCAAAACGTAATCAGTCTCCTGGCACAGGACCATCGCCACATACGCGCGCTGACGCTGGCCGCCCGAGAGCTGATCCAGGTAGCGGTTCTCCAAATCGCTGAGGTGAAGGAAGTCAATGTACTTGGAGATGATCTCCTCGTCCTCAGCCGTCAGGCGGCCATGCGAGTACGGGAAGCGGCCAAACCCCACGAGCTGACGCACCGTCAGCTTCGTGATGAAGTGGTTCTCCTGCCGCAGGATGGACAAAATCTTGGCCAAGTCCTGGGATTTGGTAGAGGCGATATCCAATCCAGCGACCTCAATGGTGCCTTCGTCGATATCGAGCAAACGCCCCACCATCGTCAACAGCGTGGACTTGCCGGCACCGTTGGGACCCACAAGCGCGGTGATACCGCCGGCCGGAATGTCGAGAGACACTGGGCCAATGTTCGTCTCGTGGGAATAGGTCTTCGCAACGTTATTGAGTGTGATCACAGTCTGCCCTTTCGCAAAATGACGATGAGGAATACCGAGCCGCCGACGAGCTCAATGATGATGGATACAACGCCCTGTGCGTAGAAGACGTGCTGCATGAGGAAGTACGCACCCGTGAGCACAGCAAAGGCGGTGGCGATGGCCATGGGGAACAAGTATCGGTGATCGTAGGTTTCCGCGAACTGGTAGGCCAAGGTTGCCACCAAGAATCCGAGGAAAGTCATGGGACCTACGAGCGAGGTCGTGGTGGCCATGAGAACTGATACCAGGATCAGAGTAAAGATCGCGTTGAACTTGTGATTCACGCCGAGGTTGGTGGCAGCGTCGCGACCAAGCGAGAGCACGTTGAGGCGGCGGGAATTAAAGAAGAGCAACGCCGTCGCCGCAATCACCAGCGGAATTGCGATGGGATAATACTCAGTCTCAGCATTGTTGACCGAGCCAAACAGTCGTGCCGTCAGCACGTCGAACTCGCTGGGTGTCAGCATGCGCTGCATCAGAGTGGACAGCGATCCAAGTCCGCCACCAATGACCACGCCGACCAATAGCATCGCATGCATGTTGTTGCTGCGGTTGGTCAGCAGCCACGAGTACAGGATGAGCGAGAGCACAATCATCACTGCCATCTGGAACAGGAAGGTGCCTATATTGCGGGCTTCCGTCAGGCCCGTGGCGCCTAGGAAGAAGACGGTCGCAGTATTAATCGCCACGTAGAGCGATTCAAAGCCCATGATGGACGGGGTCAGGATGCGGTTGTTGGTGACTGTATGAAAGGCCACGGTCGCAACGGCTTGGCACACAGCCACGATAGCCATGGCGGTCACGGCGTCGGCGCGGCGTTGCGCGATGAGCCACCACTTACGCGTTCCGAAGTCCATGGGATTGCCATACGCCAGCAGGCCAAACGCGAAGAGTGCGCCCGCCACGATGAGCGCCACCAAGATGATCCAATACTTGCGCGCTGCTTTGGCCGACTGGAAGGAGCCTACATAGCGCTGCTTGGCGACGTCGCCTGTGCGCTGCTCTGTCTTAACGCTCACGGGTGGACCTCACAATCAGGAATACGAAGACGGCCGCGCCAATCACGCCCAGGATGACGGATACGGGCAGCTCAAACGGCGAAATGACGGTTCGGCCGATGAGGTCACACAAGGTGACCGTGGCAATACCGAGCAGGCATACCCAAGGAAGGTTTGAGCGCAGGTCATCGCCGCGGAACATGCTCACCACGTTGGGAACGATAAGTCCCAAGAAAGGCAGGGAGCCCACGACCACGGTGACCACGCCAGTGGCCACAGCGATGAGCCCGGTGCCGATGAGGATCATTCGGTTGTAATTCAGGCCCACGTTGGTGGCGATTTCTTGGCCCAAGCCGGCGACTGTGAGTTTGTCCGCGTAGAAGAACACCGCGAGCAGCACCAGCAACACGATCCACAGTACCTCGTACTGGCCCTCGTACACGGAGGTGAACGAGCCCATGAACCAGATACCCAGCTGCTGCAGTTTGTCGGTGGTCAGTGCCACGAAAGAGGACACCGCGCTGACGACGGCGCCCAGCATGATGCCGATGATCGGCACGATGAGCGAGGAGCGCAACGTGACTCGGCGCAAGAAAGCGAAGAAGACCATCGTGCCGATGAAAGAAAACACAACAGAGATGACCATGCGGCCAAGCACCGACGCGTGCGGGAGCACGATCATCGAAAAGAGAAGGCCGAGGCCTGCCCATTCCGTGGTACCCGTGGTCGTGGGTTCAACGAAGCGATTCTGGGTGAGCAGCTGCATCACCAATCCACTCATCGCCATCGCCGCGCCCGCGAGCACCAGGGCGATGGTGCGCGGAATGCGCGTGGTCATAAACATGTCGCGGCCGTCGTCGTGCTCAAGGATCGAATACTCCCCCACCATGAGCGAAAGGAGGAGCAACGCCGCTACAGCCACGACGCCGAGCAACAGCTTCCAAGTGAAAAGCTTGCCGCGGGAACGGCGCGCGGGTGGTGCTTCTTGAACCGCGGTTATCTCTGCTGAAGTCAAAATCTATCTCTTTCACACCAAAAACCGGAAAGCCTTTCGGCGTTCCGGTTTCGGTTCTATTGGTGCAGGTTAGGACTGTTTCTCAAAGGCATCGGCCAGAGCGTTGAGAATCTCAGTGTAGGTAATGATGCTCTCGTTGACGTAGGTATCAGCCGGGGCAACGTAGACGTTGCCTTCCTTGACTGCGGTCACGTTCTTCAGCGCAGCATTCTCGTTAACGAGTTTGTCGCCTGGAACGTGCTCTTTGCCTTCCTTACTGATGGCTGCGTCGCGGTCCATAACGAGGATCCAGTCCGGGTTGGACTCAGCGATTGCCTCGACGGAGATGTCGTCGCCCTCGTGGTCATCGGTTCCTTCCGGAACCTCAAGAGCCGGGGTCATACCGATGAGGTCGAAAACCGGGCCGTAGGTGCGGCCGATCTTCGGCGCGATATAGCCGATCTCGCCACCGGAGGTGTTCACTGCCATGACCTTCTTGGAAGGATCATAAGCTTCCTTGGCGCGCTTTGCGGCTGCGTCGAAGTCCTTGATGAGCTTGGCTGCGTCCTCTTCGTGTCCGAAGGTCTGGCCCAGCGCCTTGGTGTGGCGCTTGAGTTCTTCGAAGAAGTCCTTGTCATCGCGCGGCTCAAAGTCAACGACCGGAACGTCCTCGACCAGCTTCTCAATGTCTTCCTGGTACTGCTCGAAGCGCTGGCCGTTCCAGATCACGTCTGGCTCAGCGGCAACGAGTGCCTCGAGGTCCGGCTCGCGGTGGGAACCGAGGTCAGCTGCAACGGTGTCCTTGTTGTAGACATCGCGCACGGCGGAAGGAACCAGCTTCAGCGGTGCGGCGGCGATCTTGACATCCCAGTTAGCAAGAATCTCGAAAGCGCGGTTATCCGTAACGGCCGGGGCGGTAACCGGGGTAGCAATCTTCTTCTCACCAAAGTTGTCCTCGAGAGTGATCTCCGTGGTCTCGGAGGAGGAAGCTGCGGAGGTGTCAGAAGAACCGGAGGTGGACTCTTCTGCAGAAGAGCAAGCGGCCAGAGCCATCGACAGGGCTGCGACGGACGCGACGAGAGAACGACGAATCTTGGCGGTCATGATGTCCTTTTCGAGAGGTTTTCAATTACTCGCCTAGCCTAACTGACGTAAGCCTTACCTTTCAACCAACTTTTTGCTAGGCAAGCCTACAAATGCAATATATTGTAGGTTGCACTGCACAAAGAGGTGGTTGCCCCCACCCTTGCACAATGCAAGAAAACCTACTCCGCGGCTACTCGGCACCTAGTCCGCGGCCGACTTGGCCAAGAGATCCGCCACCGAAACAGCGCCCTGTTCAGCAAACTCCGCGTTCGCTGCCGCGCGCATTTTCATGTCCGCCAAGTAGTCGATTGCTACTTGGGCCAAGCCTGCTGCCGAGTCCACTGCGGCGTCGACAGCCGCATCCGTTGCGGCCCAGCGAGCGAAGTCCTCGGTATGCAAGGCAACGTCGGACGGAGAGACCTTGACCATCGGGTGAATGCCCGGCACAAGGTGCGAGACGTTACCGAAGTCCGTGGACGCGGCAAGGGTCTCCGGCACGGTTCCCGCGGGAAGCGCCGTCCTTCCGCGCAGCGTTTGCGTGCGCGTCCACCGCTCCACCAGCGCCTCGTTGTTGCGTACCGGCAGCGTCATCGGGTGCTCGTCCCATTCGACATCGACCTGGACGCCGGCCATTAGCGCAGCCCCCTCAACGATTTCGTTAACGCGTTGGGACAAATCCATGAGGGTCTGGTTGCCCAAGGAACGCACATAGATGAGCATCGAGGCTTCACGCGGAATCACCGAAGGTCGCGCTCCCCCGCCCATGATGGCGTGGACGCGATCACTCGGAGGCATCTGCTGACGCATCAGGCCAATGCCCTGGTAGGCCAAGGATGCTGCGTCGAGGGCGTTGCGCCCCATGAAAGGTTGCGAACTCGCGTGCGCCGCCACGCCGCGGAAGCTCACGTTGACGCTGCGGCGCCCGACCCACGCGTGCGAGCCAATGTCATAGCCAAAGCCGTGGATCATCATCGCTGCATCCACAGAGTCAAGGCTGCCGCCACGGATCATGTACTCCTTGCCCGAATGCCCCTCCTCGGCCGGGGTACCCTGCAGCAGCAGGCGCCCCTCGACGCCGCCGTTCTTACGCAGCGCCTCGACCGCGGATAGGAATCCGCCCACGCCCGCGGCAGCGATGACGTTATGACCACAGCCGTGTCCGATGCCGGGCAGCGCGTCATACTCGGCCATGATTGCCACGGTGGGATGAGATGACGCATCGAAATTCGGGCTCCTCCACTCCGCCTCGAAAGCGGTTTCCACCCCGTAAACACCGCACCGGACGGGGAAACCGCGTTGCTCCACGACGCCGGCAAGCATGCCCATCGAGCGGTGTTCCTCGAAGGCCGTCTCTGGGTGAGCATGCAAATCCTGCACGATGTGGGCGGCAAGCTCGCGGTGGGCGTCAGCACTTTCCGACGCCGCCTTCCACAGCACGTCCTGCCCCGCATAAGCCTCCGCCAAGGATGCTTGCGCTCCCGCGTTGGCCGTTTGGACGGCCGCCACGCGCTGCGCAATGAGCTGCTCCGTGGCCTCCAGATATGCCGTTGATGGATTGTTTCTTGCGTGATTGTCGCTATCGCACACGTTATCCCTCGATGAAAATGTTGTTGCCCGGACCCAGCGGCAGGTCTGCGTAGAACCAGATGGCCAGCAGGATTGCCCACGCGGTGAAGAACGGAACCACGTATGGCATCAGGCGCGACATCAGGGTGCCCAGGCCTGCCTTCGGCTCGTAGCGCTGCAGGAATCCCAGCATCACAATCATGTACGGGTTCAGCGGAGTGATGATCTGAGTTGCAGAGTCACCCACGCGGAAGGCGCCCTGAATGAAGGCCGGCTCATAGCCCAGCAATGCGAACATCGGAACGAACACTGCCGCCATCAGGGTCCACATCGAAGAACCGGAGATGATGAGCAGGTTCAGGCACGAGGCCAGGACGATGAACGCGAGGACCGCGCCGAAGCCGGTGAGACCGATGGATTCCAGGAACGCCGCGCCCTTGACCGCAGTAAAAGTACCGATGCCGGTCCACGCAAACAGCGCCACGAACTGGCCCAAGATGAAGGCCAAGATGAGGAAGCTCATCATGTCTTTCAGCGAGCCAATCATCATGTCGACGACGTCCTTGATGCCATTGACGGTGCCCACGACCTTGCCATAGACCACACCGAGCACAAGGAAGTACAGGAAGACGATGAAGACGATGGAGCTCATCAGCGGCGACTTCGGCAGGAAGCCGCCGGTCTCGTTACGCCACGGGGATTCTGGCAGAAGAATGGCGAACAACAGTGCCGCGGTAACGATGACGGTGGCAACTGCAGACCACACCAGGCCTTTGCTTTCAGTCGGGGAAAGCTCTGCGGAGAGCTCCTCGCCGTTCTCGTCGCGGTCGCCACGGTGCGCGGCCTCTTCCGGATCGATGTCCTCTTCAGTAGGCACTTCCTGCTTCCACATGCGCGGCTCGATGACGCGATCAGTGATGAAACCAGCCAAGACACCGAGAACAATGGAAGATGCCACATTGAAGAAGTAGTTGGACATTGCGTTCACGTCAGTGAACTCCATGCCCGGGAGGGTCTCCATAACCGCGGTGGTAATACCTGCGAACAGCGCATCCAGGGAGGTCGGGACCAGCGCGGTGGAGTAGCCGGCGCCAACGGCAGCGAAGCCACCGATGAGGCCTGCGACAGGGTGACGGCCGGCTGCCTTGAACACCATCGCCGCCAGTGGCGGAACGATAACGAAGGCAGCGTCAGCCATGACCGATGCGGTCACGCCAATGACGCCGACTGCGTAAGGCAAAAGCCATGGCTTCGCAGAGCCGAAGAGCTTGCGAATGAGGGCGGAGAGCATTCCGGAGCGCTCGGCCACGCCGACTGCCAGCATGATGGGCAGCACCGTAACCAGCGGCGGGAAGTTGATGTAATTCTCGCCCATCGTGGTGGTAAACCACGACATGCCTTCGCCGGTGAATAAGCCTTTGACGGGCTGGATTTCATCAGATCCAGGTACCTGCACCTTGATGCCCATCCACGCCATGATGGAAGAAGCAACGCCGGTGATGAGGAACAGGATCAGGAAGATGGTGAACGGCTCTGGCAGCTTGTTGCCTACGTATTCAACGCCGTTGAGAAACTTATCGAGCCAACCGTTACTGGCTGGCTGAGTTTTCGCATCCTTTGCAGGACCTGCGCTCCCCTGCGGGTCACTCGTGGTCTCTTTTGTGATGGCCATGGTGGTTCTCCTCGTGCTTTAAGGGGATTGGTCTTTTATTTTTGGTCATCTTGCCCATTTGCCGAGGGGTTATCCCCGCAATACTTTCTAGACAATGTAACTTACATTACATGCAACGGTGATGCACATCTCAAGTTTTTATTTATCGGTTGAGATATAGAAACCTTGGAACGTGGGACACTCAACGGCAAAACCAGAAAGGCGACTTCCTCAGAATGGGTTTATTCAACGACACTCTTGAACTCTTGCAGGGGTTAATTCGCAATCGTTGCATCAACGACGGCACCCCGGGAAGTGGCCACGAGTACCGCAACGCGGACCTGTTGGAGGAGTTCTTCGAGGGCTCGGGAGCCCAGGTGGAGCGCTTCGAGCCAGAACCCGGCCGCGTGTCGATCGCGTTTACAGTGCCCGGCAGCAACCCCACAGCGGAACCACTGACGATGCTCGGCCACCTTGACGTAGTCCCCGTTGACGAAGACAAATGGACTCACGATCCCTTCGGCGCCGAGGTAGTAGACGGCGTTTTGTACGGCCGCGGAGTATTCGACATGCTCTTCATCACGGCGTCGCAAGCCGCAGTCACGCGCGAAACAGCCCGGCGCGCACAGGCAGGCAACCCGCCAAAGGGAACAGTGGCCTTCGTGGGGCTCGCCGACGAAGAATCCGGCGGAAGGTTGGGCGCGCGCTGGATTTCTGAGAACCGCCCCGACGCATTTTCCTGGAAGAACTGCCTCTCCGAGACTGGCGGCTCGCATCTGCCGGTGCGTGATGGCAGCGATGCTCTGGTTATCAACGTCGGTGAGAAGGGCATCTTCCAGCGTCGCCTCCATGCCACGGGGGATACGGGGCACGGCTCCCTTCCCTATGGAAAGTCTTCATCCATCCTCACACTGGCGGAGGCCGCCCGGCGCGTGGGAGCATTGGCGATGCCGCCCGCCTATGACCACGTGTGGTCTTGGTTCGTGGAGGCGTTCCACTTCGATCCGGATACCACCGCCGCGCTTGTCGACGGATCCGCAGGGGACGCTACTTATGAGACTTTCGGTGAGCTAGCGGCGTTCGCACACTCGTTTAGTCACACCAACATCGCTTTCACGGGGATTCATGGCGGTAGCGCCATCAATGTCATCCCTTCGAAGGCTTATCTCAACCTCGACATCCGGGCGCATCCGACGGATACCGCGGATTCTGTCGACGCCGCCCTCATTGCGGCGCTGGGTGACATGGCTGATGAGATAAGGATCGAGCATCTCAACAATGAGACCCCCTCGGCATCGCCTGCAGAGGGTCCGCTCTGGGATGCGATGGCTGCGACATTTGGCGAGTTCTTCCCAGAGGCATCAGTTGTGCCCATCTACGCCTCGGGCGGCTCAGATCTGCGATTCGCCCGCCGCATGGGTGGTGTGGGCTATGGTTTCGCCCTGCATGCTCGCGCACGGGACTTAGCGAGCGCCAACAACGAGCTACATTCCCATGACGAATGCCTCCACCTGGAAGACCTAGATCTCACGGTGAAGGCATACGATGCGCTGGTTCAGCGCTTTTGTGGTTAAGAAACGGTGCTCCAGCACCGCGCCGATTAATCCTCGACGACAGAAACCTTGACGTCAATGTTGCCGCGGGTGGCGTTGCTATAAGGGCAGACCTCATGCGCCTTGTCGGCGGGGCCTGCGGAATCGGGGCCCGAGAGAAAGTGACGGGGCAGTTTTGTTTCCGCATGCCATCCGGGTGTACCGATATGCCACACCCTCATTCATGCTCAATCTTCAAGTCGGATCTCCTTGCCCAACCCCTCCAGTTCTCTCACAGCGGCGGACTGCGCCACCGCCGAGCCCGTCGCGCGCGGCGGCGCCTGGATAACGCGCTCCGACTCGAGCCCCCGCTCCAACTCCATCGCGCGCGTAATCTCCGCGTCGATCTTCACGCCGAGGATAAACAGTGTGTTCATGATCCACAACACAAACAGCGCGATGATGACCGTACCCAGCGCGCCGTACGCGCTGCGCGCACCCACCACCGTGAGATAGACCCGCACCAGTCCCCACGCCACGACAGCGCCCAGTAACGCGATAGTTGAGCCCACCGTGAGCCACTGGAATTTCCGCGTCCGCACATTCGGCGCGAAGCGATACAACAACGCCAACAGTGTCACGCTCATCACCGCCACGACCGGCCAGCGCAGCCATTGCCACACCGGCAGGAAGGAATCGACGAGGAAAGAACGCACCGAAGAAACACCCGCGACCCCACCAAAAGGCCGCAACAGCCCCACTACGATGTCGCGCTGCAGCATGAGCGCCACAAAGATCACCACGGCGCCCAGCACCATTGCGATGGTAAGAAGCCACATCACTGTCCACGTGCGCACGAGCCCGCGGCCTTCCACTCGCCCATACATCGCATTGGCACTGTGCGCGAACGCCCGCACATACGCCGAGGATGAAGACAGTGCAAGGACCACCGATAACACCAGCATGAGCGTCGACTGTTGCGTCGACCCCACCACCGCATCCACGATCCGCTGTGCGGCATCCGCCCATTCCGGCGGCAGGTACGTCCCGATGAAATCAGCCGTGAGTTTCTGCACCTGTTCCTCATTGCGCGCGAGCACCAGCGTCGCAATGGAGTACACGCCCAACACCATGGGCAGCGCCGTGAGCACCGTAAAGAACGTGAGCGTCGCCGCGCGGTCCATCATCGCGTTCATGAAGAACTCATAGCGCACCCGGCGCACAACTAACCCCCACGCCCGGCGCGACAAATGCCACGCGCCCTCCCCCGCCGAGCCATACGCCCAGGGCACCGACGTGCGCACGAGCTCCCCACTATTGGGCGCAGCGACGGCAGGGCTTGCCGATGCCCCCTTCTTCTCACCTTCGTCCGGCGTAGCGTTGCGTGTCATACCTGCAGCTTACCGGGCCTTGCCGTTCCCAACGCAGAAACTACGACGGCAAGGATCGTGCCAACAATGAAAAGAACGACCGCGGTTATTGCAGTCCCTTTCTTTTTGTTCTTAACAACCAGGCTCACGCGATTCGTCTAAAAATTGAAAAGCCCCAGCTAGGACGTAATCTAGCTGGGACTTTGCGGTGGAGCCGCCGGGAATTGAACCCGGGTCCTTCGTCACCTCGCCAGGGCTTCTCCGTGCGCAGTCTGCACAGGATCTCTACTCGGCCCTCCGGCACGGGCAAACACGTTCCGGATGATGGGCCCAGTCGCTCTGAAAGTCCCCCACCGACCGAACGACAAGCCGGTGGAGCAAGTTCCTTAGTCGATGCCAGGAACCAGGTCAGGAACTAAACCTGGGCTGACAGACACGCGTCGCTGAAATTAGGCAGCGAGGGCGTAGTCACGCTGAGAGTTCTTCTCTGCGTTTATTGGTTGCTGCGACGCTTACGGTGGTCTCCAGCCTGCACCGGCACGCTTCCCCTGGCTCAATGTACGAAGTCGAAACCAAGTCGACCCCTTACATCCGTAGAGCGGGCATGTGCTTTCTCTACAGTTCGTACAACACTACTCCACCCAAGACTATTCCCTCAAGTCTCAAATTCCAGACATACGGGAGACTATTAATTAGCTGGAACGCATTCGTGACGTGCACTACAGCTGCTAGCCTATTTTCACACTGCTCTCAAAAATGTAAACCGATAACCAAAGGCAAACAGTGACTTCATCATCAGCAGAGAACGTGAACAACGCCAGCGCCAGCGAAGCTGCCGCACTTTCGGATGCCCACCCCGCATCAGATAACGCCTACCACGCAACCAACACGGAATGGGCCATCTCACTCTTCGGCACCGCAGTCGGTGCAGGAATCTTGTTCCTGCCCATCAACGCCGGCAGCTTCGGCTTCTGGCCGCTCGTCATCGCCACCCTCCTCATTGGCCCCATGACGTACTTCTCACACCGCGGCCTCGCGCGCATGATCTGTGCATCCCCACGTCAAGGCGATGACATCACCGAAGTCGTGACCGACTACTTCGGTAAGACCGCAGGTTTTGTCATCTCTATCCTGTACTTCCTGGCCATCTTCCCGATCGTCTTGATCTACGGTGTCTCCATCACCAACACGGTTAATAGCTTCATCGTCAACCAGCTCAACGGCCCGGAAATCCCCCGTCCGCTCCTATCATTCCTGCTCGTCGGAATCATGACCGTAGTCTTCGGCTTCGGCCAGAAGATGGTCCTGAAGGTCACCCAGTTCTTGGTTTACCCGCTAATCTTCTGTCTCGGCGCGCTCTCCCTCTACCTCATTCCCCGTTGGGACTTCGACTCTTTCGCAAGCACAGGAAATGCTGACTGGAGCATCGTCGGCAGCGTCGCGCTCATCATCCCCGTCCTTGTCTTCGCTTTCAACCACTCCCCCGCCATTTCCCAGTTCTCCTTGGCTATGGTCGCAGCGCACGGCAAGGAGAAGAGCTCTGGGAACGCCTCCCGTGCACTCGCGCTTACCGCGATCTTGCTGACTGTATTCACAATGTTCTTCGTGTGGTCGTGCACCCTCGCGCTGGGTGCAGATGGCCTCGCGGAGGCACGCGAGCAAAACCTGCCAGTCCTGTCCTACCTCGCTAACGTGACGGGCGTTCCAGTGCTTGCTTTCGTGTCCCCATTCATCGCCATCGTGGCCATCGTTTCTTCCTACTTCGGCCACGTCCTCGGTGCCACCGAAGGCGGCAACTACCTGCTGCGCCGTATCGCACCAGGTGCCACGCAGAATTTCTCGCAGGCCAAGCTCAACGGAATCATGCATTTCTTCATCTTCGTGTGCGCGTGGATTGTCGCCATCATCGACCCATCCATCCTCGGGCTCATCGAGGCCATCGGCGGCCCCTTCATCGCAGCAATCCTCTACCTACTGCCGATGTACGCCATCCACAAGATTCCGGGCCTGGCCCGCTTCCGCAACCGCTTCAGCAACTACTTCGTTGTCATCACCGGCCTGGTGGCCGTGGGCGCGGCAATCTGGGGCATCTTTAACTAACAGCTGAGCTGGCCTCACCCACCCCAGCTCAACCACCCCAGCCCAGAGGGCTTAGTTCTTCTTGTTTAACTGGGATTCCAGCCAGTCTTTTAGCACGACGGCATGGTTGACCTCCCGGTCCTTAGCGGCAAAGAGCAGCGTGACAGCTCCTTTGTCCGCAAGGGATCGCAAGGTCTCCATGTCGTCGCTGTCGTTTTCCTCAAGTTCCGCGCGATAGCGCTTCGCGAACTCATCAAAGGAATCCGGATCGTGGTTCCACCACTTGCGCAGCTGCGGCGTGGGTGCCACGTCCTTGAGCCACTCGTCCGCGCGCAGGTCCTCTTTGCTGATGCCGCGGGGCCAGAGCCTGTCCACCAACACCGTGGTGCCCTTGGTTGAGGTCTTCCCCTTGGCCACATCATGTGCCTTCGCCGTATGAATCATGCACCCAGGCTACGCCCCCCGGGCGTCGCCAAGCACTTAGGCGTTGATTCCTTTCACGCGGCGTCCCAGCTCGCGAGTGATTTCGCGATCCTGATCGCGGCGCTTGATAGCCTCACGCTTGTCGTAATCCTGCTTACCTTGCGCAAGCCCCAGCTCGCACTTGGCACGGCCATCCTTGAGGTAGACCTTGAGCGGAATCAAGGTCTTGTTTCCGTCGCGCACCTGGCCCATGAGCTTGTCGATTTCGCGGCGGTGCAAAAGCAGTTTGCGGGTGCGCTTTGGCGAGTGGTTCGTCCACGTTCCCTGCGAGTACTCGGGGATGTGGAGATTGCGGATGTAGACCTCACCGTCGTCGATGGTTGCGAACGCATCGACGAGGGAAATCTTGCCCTCACGCATAGATTTGATTTCGGTTCCCACCAGGACCATGCCGCATTCGAGGGTATCGAGAATCTTGTAATCGTGACGGGCACGGCGATTGGTGGCTAGGGTCGTGTTGTTGTCGACCGCTGCTTTCTTCTTTGCCTTCTTCGCCATAATTTCTACAACTATACGCGGTGCTTACTTGCGTACATAAGCGCGCAGCGTAATTTGCGCGGTAAGCGCCGCGAAGAAGAGCGCGAGGACGCCCACGATCGGTAGAGCCACCCAGATGTCGCTGGTCTTGATTGGGGTCAAGAGCTGGGACTCGTAGAGGTTTTTCAGCGAAGGATCCAGCACGGCAGACTTGCCCACGACCACGCCAATACCGGCGAGGACAACGCCGATGAACGTACCAAGGAGTGCCTCCAACACGAACGGCGCCTGGGTAATCCAGCGGGAGGCGCCCACCATACGCATGATAGACATCTCGCGGGAGCGGTTAAAGGCGGCAATCTGGACCATGTTGGCGATAAGGAAGATCGCTGCAATGGCCATCACCGCTGCCAACAGGAAGGTGGCGTTACGGATGGAGTCGAGGTTGTTCGCAGCACCGCGCACCTCCTCCTGCTGGTCGATGACCTCACTGACCGCAGGGTTGTCCTTAATTGCGTCGATAGGCGCGGTGTTCGTCGGATCAACGAGGCGGACGTGGAAGGCCGCAGGCAGCGCGTCTGGAGAGGTCTCCTCCACCATGACCGGATCGGTTTCCTGGAAAAGCTCCACGAAGCGGTCGTAGGAAGCCTGACGGTCGCGGTAGGTCACCGACTCAATGCCATCATCTTCCTCGAGCTGCTTTTTCAGGTCGGCACAGGCTGGCGAGGTACAGCTCGGGTCATTAGCGGAGATGTCCTCGTTGAGCTGGATCATTACCTCAACGCGCTCCAAGTAGAGGTCCTTGGTGTCGTTGGTCATGTTAGTCACCAGCACGCCGGCCACCACGAGGGCTACAGAAATGGCGGTGGTGATGACCATAGCGATGGTCATAGTCAGGTTTCGGCCCAGTCCTTTGAAGGCCTCGCGCGTTACTAGTCCCAGTTGCATTTAGAGCGCCTCCCCGTACAGTGCGTTGGCTTCGTCGCGCACGAGCTTGCCGTTGTGAAGCTCGAGGACCCTTTGGCGGGCGTCGTTAACCGCGCGGGCGTTGTGCGTCGACATAACCACGGTGGTACCACGGCGATTGATCTGAGTGAGCAGGCTCAAAATTTCAGTGGCCGTACCCGGATCCAGGTTGCCGGTGGGCTCGTCGGCCAGCACCAGCTTCGGACGGTTGACGAACGCACGGGCCACAGCCACGCGCTGCTGCTCACCACCGGACAGCTCGTGCGGCATGCGGTGCTGCTTCGAACCCAGCCCCACCATCTCGAGGACCTCCGGCACGGCCTTGTCGATCTTCGACTTCTTCTTGCCAATTACCTCGAGCGCAAAGGCTACGTTTTGATAGACGTTGAGCTTCGGCAGCAGGCGGAAGTCTTGGAAGACGTAACCGATGGACTGGCGCAGCTGATTGATCTGGCGCCCCTTCAAGGCATTGACGTGGAAGTTGTCAAAGTGAATGTCGCCAGAGCTGACGTTCGTTTCACGCACCATCAGCTGAAGGAACGTGGACTTACCGGAGCCAGAAGGGCCGATAAGGAACACGAACTCGCCGTCTTCGATTTCAAAGGAGACATCGTCAAGCGCTGGCCTGGTCGACGTCTTATAGACCTTGGACACATTTTCAAAGGTGATCACTCAAGCCACATTAGCAACACGAGTTAACAACAGAAAGTATAAAAACTAACTTTCCTTCTCTTCCTTCTGTGCCTCGGCCATTCGCCACCGAATGCCGGCCTCCAGGAATCCGTCCAAGTCACCGTCCAGAACCTTCGAGGGATCGCCTACCTCATAGTTAGTGCGCAGGTCCTTGACCATCTGATACGGGTGCAAAACATAGGAACGCATCTGATTACCCCACGAGGCGTTTCCGCCCGCACCCAGCGCATCAAGCTCGGCGCGCTCCTCTTGACGCTTGCGCTCCAAAAGCTTGGCCTGCAGGACGCGCATTGCTGACGCCTTATTCTGAATCTGGGACTTCTCGTTCTGACACGTCACCACGATGCCGGTTGGGATGTGTGTCAGACGCACCGCGGAGTCGGTGGTGTTGACGGACTGTCCGCCAGGACCCGAGGAACGGTAGACGTCCACGCGCACATCCCCATCCGGGACGTCGATATGGTCGGTCTGCTCAACCACCGGCAACACTTCCACTTCAGCAAAGGAGGTCTGGCGGCGGCCTTGGTTATCAAAGGGCGAGATGCGCACCAAGCGATGCGCGCCCTGCTCCACGGAAAGCTGGCCATACATGTACTCGCCGTGCACCACGAAGGTCGCGGACTTAATGCCAGCCTCTTCCGCATAAGAGATGTCATAGACGTCCACCTTGTGGCCGTGCTTTTCGGCCCAGCGGGTGTACATGCGCATGAGCATCTCCGCCCAGTCCGCGGCATCGACGCCGCCGGCGCCCGAGCGAATGTTGATGACAGCCTCACGCGGGTCATACTCGCCAGAGAGCATCGTGGTCACCTCCAACGCCTCGATGGCAGCACCCAGGTCCTCCAGCTCGTCGTCGGCAAGCGCGGTGTCCCCCTCTTCCTCCGCCAACTCGAACATGACGGGCATATCGTCCACACGCGAACGCAGGCTCTCCAGCTTGCGAATCTTGGCCTGCGCGGCTGAAAGAGCGGAAGTTACCTGCTGAGCGTGAGCGGGATCATCCCACAAAGAGGGGTCCCCAGCCTGTGCCTCCAGCTCACGAACCTGCTCAGCTAAAGCCGCAGGATCCATCACCTTTTCAATGGTGGCGAGGGTGGAATCCAGTTCTGCAAGACGGGCTGATTGTTCGGGACGCATAGGGCCCAAGTCTACCTGCGCAGCAACCGCAATTAGCCATCGGCCGCATTTAGCGCGACAATATCCGCATGACTCAACAGCCGAGCTTGAATGAGATGATCGATGCGATCACCAAGACCTTTCTGGTAGCTCACGTCGACGACACCGATGCGCACCTTGCGCAGGCGCTCGTCTACAACGCAGGACGCCTCGCCTGGCGCATGCGTGAGCAGGGCGTCGACATTAACCAGAAGACCTCTGTTTCTGACGTCGTCACGGATGCGGACCGCGCCGCCGAACGCTTCGTCGCCGGCGTCCTCGAGGTCGTCCGCCCCGAGGACGGAATCCTCGGTGAGGAAGGCGCCACACGCCCCTCCACCTCCGGCCGCACGTGGGTCATCGACCCAGTAGACGGCACCTACAACTTCAGCTCCGGCTCTGACTACTGGTGCTCCGCGCTCGCACTAGCCGACGCCGAGGGCGTCATCTTCGGCGCAGTCCACCGCCCTGCCATGGGATACACCTGGTTCGGCGGCCGCGACTTCCCTACCTCCCGGGACGGAAAGGACGTGGCGAAACTGCAGAATCAATCTGCCAAAGAGATCAGCATGGCCACCTACCTCCACCCCACCTCCATCCAAGACGCAGATATCCGCGCCGCTTGGCAGAGAGTCGGCGAAAAGTTTGCTACAGTCCGTATGCTTGGCGCGGGCTCAGTTGATCTCTCTTCTGTGGCTGACGGCACCTGGGGTGCCTGGATGCAGCACAGTGTGGCCGACTGGGACTGGTTCCCCGGCAAGGCCTTGGTTGAAGCAGCCGGCGGCGCTGCCCGCAAGTTAGAAGCAGGCGGTGTGGAATGGTGCATCGCCGGTAATAAACAAGTAGTTGACGAGATGGAGGAATGGCTCCGTGGGTAAGTGCAAAGAAGACCTCGGACTCGCGTTGGAACTCGCGGGCCACGCGGATGTCATCACGATGAATCGCTTTGAGGCATCCGACCTTTCGGTTAAGGACAAGCCGGACATGACCCCGGTTTCCGACGCCGACTTGGCTTGTGAAAAGCAGATTCGCGAGGCCCTCAAGCGCTCGCGTCCACGCGACGAGGTCCTGGGCGAGGAGTTCGGCGGCACCCCGACGTTTAAGGGACGCCAGTGGGTCATCGACCCCATCGACGGCACCAAGAACTTCGTGCGCAGCGTCCCGGTGTGGGCAACGCTCATCGCTTTGCTGGAGGACGGCGAGCCTGTGGTCTCTGTGATCTCCGCACCTGCTTTGCGACGTCGCTGGTACGCCGCCAAGGGCGGCGGCGCCTACCGCGTCTTCGGCGGAGAGCCCAAGCGCCTGCACGTCTCCCAGGTCGAAAAACTCGAGCATGCTTCGGTGGCCATGAGCTCCCTGGCAGGCTGGGCTGAGCGCGGCCTGCAGGATCGCTTCATCGAACTCACGGAAAAGACCTGGCGCCTGCGCGGCTACGGTGATTTCTGGAACTACTGCCTCGTTGCCGAAGGCGCCGTGGACATCGCCGCTGAGCCAGAGGTGTCCCTGTGGGACCTCGCGGCCCCTGCCCTACTGGTCACCGAGGCCGGCGGTAAGTTCACCTGTCTCACCGGCGAGGAAGGCCCACACAACGGCTCGGCAGTGGCCAGCAACGGACTGCTTCACGACTCCGTCCTCGGCATCCTGAACTAGGCCAAAGAGAAAGCGGCGGTGGGGGAAGTCTCATAAACTTCCCCCACCGCCGCTTTTGGTGTTTCGCTTTTAGAAAAGCAATTAGCCTTTGCTTTTAGTGCTGTGGCAGCACAAAACCTGCGCCAACTCCGCCGCGACGGTTCATGTCTGCGAGGATTGCATCCATGTTCATAGCCACGGTTGGGTTGTGCAACGGGCCCTGCAATGGGCTGCGGCACTCCGGCAGGCCTGGGATAAGTCCGCGGGAGACCGTGCCGATGATCCGACCGTTGCTCATGACCGGTGCACCCGAATCGCCCACCATGGCGCAGATCTGATTGATTTGCACCTCGCGCGATTGCTGGTAGGTCACGCCACAGGTGGTACCGGTGGCAACACCAGTCTTGCAGGTCAGCTCGCCCGGCTTGGCAGTGCCGCCCAACTGCGTTGCGGTAACGCCATTGTAGGAACGAGAGATCTCTGCTTTGGAACCGAACTCGATCACGGTGTAGTCGAGGTACTCATTCTTTGCGGCGATGGTGCCCGTGGTTCCTACCTGCCAGGAATCGGCAGAAGAGACCGAGTCGCCCACATTGCCACAGTGGCCAGCGGTCAGGCCCACCTTGCGACCCGCCGCGTCAGTGCCGGCTGCGGTCAGGGTGCACATGGTGTCCTGGTTGACGTAGAGCGGCGTGCCCGGGCCATACAAGGACTTGCCGCGAGTCATGGCAGCGTTGGATTCCTCCGGAATGCGGGGGGCATCGAAGTAGGATGCTGGCACGCGGTGCAACACGTAGTCGTCGAATGGCTTAGCAGCCGCTACTTTGGAAAGAGCGTCATTTTTCCACACGTAGTTTGGGTCAGTGCCCTGTGGCTTAAACTCCGGCTGTGTTGCATTCTCGATCATCCCGATGGGATTTGGATTAGTCAACGGCTGCGCGTACTGCTGCGTGTTGTGTTCACGCGCAACAAACTGCTCTGTGGCGGGTTGCCACTTCGCAATTTCTGACTGCGCCTGCACGATCGCAGTGTTCACGTCACTGACCGCTTGGTTGACTGCGGCGGTCACGCCAGAGGCCGCACCAAAACGTGCGATTTCGCTGTTGAACTGGTTTAAAACGGCAGTGGTGACTGCGTCGGAACCCGTTGGAGCAGAAGCTGGAAGCTCTTGGGCGCCGGCCGTGGGGCTCGCAAAGAAAAACGCACCTACGAAAGCCGAGCCCACGATGACTTTCTTAAGATGCGGAATACGAATCATGAACAATTCCCTCAATCTATCTTGCTATTGGTCTAGCCTCCCACATACTGTCACGTGCCACCCCTACGTGACGCGCTCTGAGCGTTCTGTGTCCAAGCCGTTACCTTTTACACAGCCAGCGGGTGTACCCGCATCTTCAGACCCGAATCTCGCGCCAGAAATCAGTTTCCTCGCTATGATGTTGAGGCCCAATCTTGGCCTCGTTCACTGCCCCCAACCGTTCTCAAGGAACTCGACGTGACTCAGCTTCTCGCCTTCCTGGCTGATCAGCCTATCCTCCTTGTCTTTGCCCTCATCGGCGTAGGAATGGCGCTCGGCAACATCAAACTAAAAGGCGTCAGCCTGGGGGCTGCGGCCGTGCTATTCCTCGGCATTGCTTTTGCCGCGGCGTCGGCAAGCACAGGCAGCGCCGTGAGCGTGCCGCCCGTCATTGGCACGTTCGGCCTAGTTATCTTCGCCTTCGGCATCGGCAATAATTCCGGCATCGTCTTCTTCCAGTCCTTGCGCACCGCCACCGCGCCCGTACTATCCATGATTGCGGTGTTCATCATCGCAGCCATCGCGGCGCACACCGTGGGCACATACGTATTTGGGCTAGACATCTCAGTGATCGCCGGAACCTTCGCTGGGGCCATCACCAACACGCCCTCGCTTGCCGCGGCGGCGGAAGCCACCGGGGACGGTGCCGCCGCCACGGTGGGCTACGCGGTGTCCTACCTGTTCGGCGTAATCGGCATGATGATCGTGGCAACGCTCTTGCTTAGCGACGCCCCCAATGACACCGACAAGGCTGCGCCCGTCACTCGCGTGCACATGCAGATTACGCGCAAAGAAGGCATCAGCATCGCAGATCTCCTCGCGGCCGGGAACAACGAGGTTCAGGTCACCCGTTTGCGCCGGGTGGGAAGCAACCTCATCATCATTCCGGGCTATCTCGACGAGCTCAAGCCCGGTGACGTGGTGACGGTGGTTGGAACACCGAAGGACCTCGACGCCGTGTTATTGGCTGGTGGACGCGAATCTCCACAGATTTTGGACGATGACCGCCACGACCTAGATTTCCGCCGCATTACCATTTCTCAGCACCAGCTAGCGGGCAAGACCATCGCGCAAGTCAACAACGCGCTCAATGACCGGTGGGGAGCACGCATCTCCCGCATCCGCCGTGGCGACGAGGACCAGGTGGCCAACCCCGAGTTCCTCGTGGAGTTGGGTGACCGTGTCCGCGTGGTCGGACCCGCTGGCCACTTGAAGGCCATCTCCAAGTACCTGGGTGATTCCTCGCATGGCCTGACCGACATCAACCCGGTCGCGCTGGGTCTGGGCTTGGCTTTGGGTATCCTCCTGGGCCATATCGACATTCCGCTGCCGGGAGAGGCCACGCTCAACCTCGGCGCTGCCGCGGGTGTTCTCTTGGTGGCGCTCGTTATGGGCCGCATCGGTCGAATCGGCAAGATGATCACCGCTTTGCCGCATTCGGCAAACACCGTCTTGGCGGATTTGGGCCTCCTGCTTTTCCTTGCGCAAGCCGGCACCAACGCCGGCGGGCAGATTGCCGGTGCGTTCTCCAGCGGCGCTTGGTGGAAGATCCTGTTGCTCGGAATGCTTGTCACCACCATCGTCGCGGTGGGCATCGCGCTCGTGATGCACAGGATGTTGGGCAATGGCGCCACGAAGACTGCGGGCATCTTGGCCGGTGCGCAGACCCAGCCGGCAATCCTCGCTTTTGTGAACAACCGCACCGCCGCCGATACTCGCGTGGCGTTGGGCTACACGCTGGTCTATCCGGCGGCAATGATTTCGAAGATCCTTATCACCCACGGCCTTGCGCTTTTGGGCTAACTCGGCCGCTTGCAGCGGGTATCGTGGGGGCCACGATTATTCGGCCCCGGTTTTGCCTTTAAGGAGCGTTTTTAACGATGTCTGCTTTTGACCACGCCGTGTGGTGGCACGTTTACCCGCTGACTGCTTGCGGGGCACCCATCCGCGAGGAACACACCTCAGCCCCACGCCTTAAGCGCTTGGAGGCATGGATGGACTACGTGGTGGAGTTGGGCTGCAACGGCTTGTTGTTGGGTCCGATTTTTGCCTCCATGAGTCATGGGTATGACACCGTGGACTACTACCGTTTGGACCCGCGTCTAGGCACGGATGACGAGTGGGACGCGTTTGTCGACGCCGCCCATTCCCGCGGCCTGCGCATCATGCTGGACGGTGTGTTCAACCATGTGGGCGCGCAGCACCCGTTGGCCGCACACCCGACTGAAGACAACGCGGGAATGGTGCAGGAGTCCGGCTGGGAGGGCCACGAGCAGCTGCGTGAGCTCAACCATGCGGACCCGCGTGTAGCTGACATGGTCGTGGACATCATGTACCACTGGCTGGGCAAGGGCGCTGACGCTTGGCGTCTGGATGTGGCCTATGCCGTGCCCTCGGAGTTCTGGGCCACGGTCACTGAGCGCGTACGTGAGCGCTTCCCCAACGTTGCTTTTCTGGGTGAGGTCCTCCACGGTGACTTCGCGGCGATTGGGCGCGCGGGTCACCTCGACGCGGTCACAGCATATGAGTTGTGGAAAGGAACGTGGAGCTCCATTCATGACGTGAACTTCTGGGAGCTCGCCCACGCACTGGAGCGCCATGCCGAGTTCTCCTCCACGATGACGATGCAAACCTTCGTGGGCAATCACGACGTCAACCGCATCGCCAGCCAGGTGGGCGACGCCGGCGCGGTGCTGGCCGCCACGGTCTTGTTCACCGTCCCCGGCATGCCAAGCGTCTACTACGGCGACGAGCAAGCATTCCGCGGCGAGAAGGCCGAGGGATTCGCCGCCGACGATCCAATCCGCCCTCCCCTGCCGGAGAACCCCGCCGAACTCGCTGAGTTGGGCTGGTGGCTCTATCACCTCTACCAGGAGCTCATTGCTTTGCGACGCCGCAACGACTGGCTCACGCACGCCTTACTTGAGGTCCGCGACAAGGCCAACGAATCCATCACCTATGCCGTCACAACGCCTGAGCACGAGTGCTTGGTGTCCTTACACGCCGGCGATCACCATGCAGCCACGGTGACTATTGATGGCTACACCGAGTTTGAGTGGCGAGGTTAAAACAACAGGGCAGTGACGGCGAAAGGCCCGCCTACAGTTCCAGCGACTCGGAGGGTTGATTCAGCCGGGCGGGCGGGGCTTTACTGCCCGGTACCCTATCCGGCGTTTCGGCCCTGCGTATGTCGAGCACATGAGACAATTACTCTCATGGCTGAGATGACACACGCGCAGCGTGTAAGTGCTGCTAGAGACTTCGCTGAGCGCTGGAAAGACCGAGGCGCTGAAAAATCAGATACCCAACAGTTCTGGATTGACCTGTGCTCCAACGTGCTTGGCATGGAAGACCAGACCACAGCGCTGCACTTCGAATCTCGCACCACCGGCGCTGGCTGGATTGACGTTGCTGTCCCCGATGCGAAGACGTTCCTCGAGCAGAAGGCATCGTTGCAGGCTGGCGAACTTATCGGCAAGCTGTACAAGCTACTGCACGAACAGAACGTTGGCCCAGACTCTGCCGCGTCGCAGCACGCGCTCAATGTCCTCTGTGTGCGCCTGATGTTCTGTCTGTTTGCCGAGGATGCAGGTATCTTCCTGAAGAACGCAGTACTGAACTACTTAGCCCCAGTCAACGCGCCCGCAATGCGTCTCGCGCTCAAGCGCCTGTTCAAACAGCTAGATACTCCCATGGATCTGCGTGACCCGTATGATGAACAGGCACTTGCGGTAATACCCTACGTCAACGGTGGCCTGTTCACTGATGCAAATGTCGAGATTCCCAACTTCGCAGATGAAATTCGTGAGCTACTGATCACCGAGTTGTCGGCGGATACTGAGTGGTCACAAATAAGCCCGACCATCTTCGGCGGTGTCTTCGAGTCCACGCTGAACCCCGAGACTCGTCACGCGGGCGGTATGCACTACACGAGTCCCGAAAACATCCATAAGGTCATCGACCCATTATTCCTGAACGCGCTGACTGACGAGCTGGCAAGCATCATCAACGAACCGGGCGTTGGTGCAGTCAAGCGGCGCAACAACTTGAAGCGCTACCACGACAAGTTGGCCGGTCTGACCTTCTTCGAAGCTTTCAACCCGACTTGGGTACAAAATGGCGGCGCACTCGCGCTCGCGACGTGAGTGGTCCAAATCCAGGTTCAGTGGTTCAACTGGATATTCGTTCAGAGATAAACAGTTTCCGGTAGTGGATATCTCCGTCCTTGCGTGGATAGTAGATCCAGCCGATGCTTTCCCAGAACTCATCAGCGCCTTCAGAGAAAGCAATCAGCGGCGTGCTCGCGTAGTGTTCGCGAAGCAAGGAAGCGAATTCAGCGCCAAGCCCGCGACATCTGGCCGTAGATCGAATTTCGAAGAACCAGATTTCCTTGGTAGGAACGTCTGCGTCAATACCGATGTAGCTGTCTGATAGTTGCCAGTCGGTGAGTGACGCGCGTCCCGTTTCGATTCCGTCGAGCAAAAGCTGCACGTAGTCAGTGCCGCCCAGAGTGTCGTCTCCTACTCGATCAACGTTGCTGTGCCACCAGTCATCTCGAAATCCTTCATCACCAAACGGGAAGGGAGACTGAAAGTCCACTTCCTGCACGAGGAACCGTAACTCAGCATTCTCCATAACCACAGAATAATGCCAACGCTCGTCGGTCGCCTGCTGGTGGCTTCCTTGAGGACGTCCAGCGCCGCCAAGAGGAACTGGTAAATCTGTGGGGTGTATCAAGCTTCTTGAACACTTCCTGTTGAGGGGAGAAGAACAAGGACATGGCATCAAGTAAGCGTCGAAGGTTCAGTGCCCAGCTCAACTAGAAAGGCCAAGCCTGTTCGGTAGGGCTGGTGGCCCATCTGATGCGGGAACTCGGGCTGGCAGCCATCCAGCCGCGCAGCTACCGTCGCCCCACGATCACCGACGTGGAAGCGGAGGTCTTCGACGGCCTCATCGCACGCGACTTCGCCCCCTAGCACCACACCCCCGGGGCAGCGCTGGTCGGTGACATCACCTACCTGCGCACCGGTGAAGGATGGCTCCACCTCGCCACCGTGATCGATCTGGCCGCACGCATGGTGATCGACTGGCAGATCGCCGGGCATATGCGCACCAGCCTCGTCAGCGACGCCCTCGAGATGGCGCGCATCCACGGCGGCGCCCTGCCCGGGGAGATCTTCCACTCCGGCCACGGAGCCCAATACAGTGCTGGAGCGTTCACCGGCTACTGCCAAGCGCATGGGTTTCGCCAGTCGATGGACCGCACTGGGGTGTGCTGGGACAACGCCGCCGCTGAATCGTTCTTCGCGGGCCTGAAGAACGAGGTGTATCACCAGCAGGTGTTCCCCACCCGCGCCCGAGCATGACTCGCGGTCGCGGACTACATCGAGGTCTTCTACAACCGACGCCGTCGTCACTCAACGCTCGGCTACCGCACCCCGAGCCAAGCATGGACCGACCACCACACCGTCACCGGCGAGACCCTCGCCGCAGCGGCCTGACCAGAGAAAGAACACTAGGAACTGTCCACAATCCTTGACCCAGCCCACACTTCGACGATGCCGAGTTTACCGAGGACCCCGAACGCGGCGCCCCTGTACCGCCCGCTGCTGAATGCGGTGGTAACGATCGGCATCATCATGCTGCAGTCGGCCTCATCCCGAAGTTCACGCTCGGCTTCTTCTTGACAATGGCGATGATGAGTCTCAAGATTTGGGGTCGCGCATCGCTCGGTCATGGTCTTGGCGGCACTCCCAACGCAATGGCAAATATGGATGCTCTCAACCAGCGATTTGGGGTGCGTTCCGAACGTGCGTTCCTGATCGTGCCGTTGGCCGGCGCAGTGCTCATTGACATCGTGGCGCTGCCGTGGATTGTGTTCTGTATGAACTGGGTTGAGTAACGCCAGCAACCGCCCGCGCGGATCGCGCCCCGGTGAACTCAGCGGAATACCTAGCTCCCCCGGCCGAGTCGCCACCCGGTTGCCGCTTCCTGATGCTGCCAGAACGCTGCGAATCGGCCACCCGCCTGCGCCAGCTCAGCGGGTGCACCATCTTCCACCACTCGACCGCCATCCAGAACAATCACTCGATCAACGTGCTTCAGACTGCTGAGCCGGTGGGTCACGATGACACTCGTTTGTGACCGTTCGTCTTCGGCGAAGGCGTCATTGATCGCGGCTTCATTGTCGTTATCGAGGGCACTGGTTGCCTCATCAATCAGCAGCACTGGCGCGGGTTTCAGCAGCGCCCGCGCAATCGATACGCGCTGTCGTTCACCACCAGAAAGCGCGGTGCCGCCCTCCCCCACTCGCCCAGTGTGGGTCTCCACCCGATCAGCAAGCAGTCCATCGATTCGGGCCGCCCGCGCTGCGTGTGCCACCTGAGCGTCATTCGCTTCGGGATCACCGGCGAGGACGTTCTCGCGAATGGTGCCGTCGAACAGGTACGGCTGTTGGAACACAACGCTGACCAGTTCCCGTTTCGATTCCGAGTCGAGCTCACCCACTGCGACGCCATCAAAGAGCACGTCGCCGCTTGTTGGTTGTTTTAGCCCGGCGATCACCGAAAGCAGCGTGCTTTTCCCCGATCCCGAAGGGCCGATTATCGCGGTGGTTGTACCCGCCGCAAACTCCAGATTGATGCCGCTGAGCACGGGCTGATCGGCAGCGACACTGACGCACACATCGCGCAGTTCGATCGTGGGAGCGTGCTGGCACCGATGCGACAGCCTGCCGCTATCGGCAATGGGCGCTTCAAACACCGAGCGGATCTGTTGCAGAGTGTTCACCACCGATTCCACACCCGACGAAAGCTCCGCGAGCACGGTGAACGGTTCGAGGTAGCGGACAATAACCACGATCACCGCGATGGCTTCAGCAGGTGATAGCTGACCGTGAATGGCGAGCACCACCGCGGTTGCGGCCAGCAAGATCAGGGCGAGTTGGCTGGCCACGCCGAACACGATCTGGCCGGGTAGCTGGAACACGAGTTGCCGGAGCATGGAGCGGCGCTGCGCCGCGAGCGCCTGCCCGGCGCGTCCCTGTTCAGCGTCGACGCGACGTGCCGAGCGCAGTACCTGTTGCGTTCGCGCGAATTCGATGATGCGTTCTGAGAGCGTGGTGTTGGCTTCCGCTGCCACCGCATCCGACCGTTCGCCAAGTCTGCGCGATGCAACAAACGCTCCCAGCAGTAGTGGCACGCCTGCGAGCGCTGCCAACCCGAGCTGCCATTTCACGAACAAGAGGGCGAGCGCGATCATCAACGGCATGATTGCGGCGCTGATGAATGGCCCGATGAAATAGAGCACGAGCCCCACGAGCGTGGGCCCGGTGGCGGCGATTGCCTGTCGCGCCGTGGCGGTGTTAGTGGCGGTGAACCAGTCGAGTTCCACCGCTGCCAAACGTTTCGAGACGGTTTCCTGACCGGTGTCGAGCAGCGCAAACCCAGTGCCAAGGCCGATACGCGAGGCGACGGTGGCGATCACATAATCGCCGCAGACTACCAGTAGCAGCATCCCCACCCACGGCCAGGCTGTGGCGGGATCGGCACCAAGCAGCGACCCCAGGACAGGGATCAGCAACACCACCGCGAGCGCGCGGGCGATGACGCTCAGCAGCGTGAACCCGATAAACCCGAAGAACGCGCGGCGGCGATCGATCGGGATGAGGGCTAATAGTGTGCGGATCATTACCGACTCCCTTCCACGATTGGGTCTGTTGTGGGGTGACCAGCGAGCCACAGCCCGTGATAGTGTCCCCGCAGCGCGAGCAGTTCGTCGTGGGTGCCGGTCTCAACGATTTGCCCGTCGTTCAGCACCACGATTTGGTCGACCCCGGTAATCGTGTGCAGTCGGTGTGCGATCACCAGTACGGTGCGGTCGGCGGTGAGTTCGTCGATCGCCGCTTGCACCAGGTGTTCCGACTCTGGATCGGCGAATGATGTGGCTTCGTCAAGCACCAGCACCTCGGTGTCGGCAAGGATGACACGAGCAATCGTTACGCGCTGCTGTTCGCCGCCCGAAAGCGATACCTGTTCGCCGTTGCGGGTGGCGTATCCGTCGGGCAGTGCGCTGATGCGATCGTGAATCTGTGCTGCCCTGGCCGCCGACTCGATCTGTGCATCGTTTGCGTCCGGCACCGCAAGCGCAATGTTTTCGCGCAGGGTGCCGTCAACAAGTTGCACATCCTGCAGCACGAAGCCGATCTGTCGGTACAGCTCGTCGGGTGAGAGCCGGCGCAGGTCGCGGCCACCGATAGTGATGCTGCCGGTGTCGACATCGTAGAAGCGCGCCAGTAGCGCGGCCAGCGTCGATTTACCCGACCCGGATGACCCGACCAGTGCGGTCACCGTCCCCGGTTCGAGCGTGAGCGACACGTTCTTGATCACCGGCAGCCCGGGGAGGTATCCGAATGTGACGTCGTCGAATACCACTCGGCCGGGGGTATCGACAGCTTCGTTTTCGGGCGCGGGCAGGGTGTCGAGTTCGGCTTCTTCGAGTGTGGTGTTGATGTGGCGGGCGGCAAGCAAACCGGTGCGCAGGTCGCCCAGTCCGTAGCCGATGCCGAGCAGTCGGGTGCCGAAGGTGGGTGCGAGGATGAGGAACGGCAGAATCGCGAGCGGTTCCATGATGCCGATGCTGATGAATAGGGCACCAAAGACCACAGTCAGCAACAGGAACGTTGTGGGCCGAGTGACCAGGTCGAGGAAGGTGCGGTATTTCGCGAGTGGTCGCTGCCAGTCGGAGAGGAAGGCAATGTATTCGTGCAGCCGTTTCTGGAAGTGTGATGCCGTGGCACCACCGAACACTCGAATGACTGGCTGCCCTTCCAGATAGGAGTTGGCGGCTGTGTTCATCCGTTCTACCCAGCGCATCGATTCGGCGGCCTTCGGCCCCGATTTCACGACCATCACTGCCATCACTGCCAGGTAAGCAACAACCGGTAGCAGCAATAGCAGCGCTAGCCGCCAGTCGACAATGAAGAGGTAGATGAATACGGCAATGGGGGCGGTGATGGCGGCTGCCGCGTCGGGCACCGCGTGGGTCACCAGGTAGTGCATTGCGAGCGTGTCGTCTTGCACGAGTTGCTTGACCTGGCCTGAACCTCGGGCGGTGAACCAGCCCAGTGGCAGGCGTGCGAGTTTATCGAGCAGTCGCCGGCGCAATGTGTATCCGTATCGCGCATCAACCCAGTGCAGCCAGGTAGTGAGTGCAAGGTTGAGGAATACGCCTGCACCCAACAGCACCGCGGCCCAGATGCCGAGTGCGGTGAGTGTGTCTGTGGATGCGCCAATGAGCAGTTGCCGGGCCAGTTCGGTGAGGAGCACAAAGGGTGCGAGCTCGATGAGCGTTACCAGCACCTGAATAATGGCGGCGGCGATGATCGTGGGTTTGAGAGGCGCGAGGAGTTTACGGCCGCCCGTTGAGTGCCAGTTCCCGCGGGGCACCTCCGCTGTCGTGGTCGGCTCGGGTGCCGGCGCTGATTCTACTTTCGGAGCCGATTCGGTGGTTGCGGCCTCCGCGGTAGTGGTGTCGAGCGGCATCGGCTGAGTTTTGGAGCGGTTTTTGCCGAATGCGCGTCCCCAGTACCAGTAGGCCTGCGCGGTGATCTCTTGTTTTGGGAATCCAAAATCATCCCGTAGCCGCTTACGCAGGTGTTTGAGGCTTCCCGATTCGGTGGCCAGCCAGGCCGCCCAGTTCGACCAGTCTTGAGCCGCAATCGAGTCGGCGAGTGAGGTCTCGTCGGTGCGCTGCACCCAGTGAATCTCCGCGCGTGGATGCTGCGCCAGGGGAATATCGCGGTCGGTTTCGCGGGCTTGTTCCAGATACACCTCGGCTGGAAGCTGCGGTGGCAGTTCGCTAAGGATGGCGTTGATGGCGGGGATGGATGCGGCGTCGCCGACGATGAGGTAGCCGGCGGGGAGTTCTTCAGGAACCACGAACTCTTTTGCCCCCAGCGAGGTGACTGAAATTGTCTGCCCCGCTGTCGCGTTCTTTGCCCATGCTGAGCCGGGACCCGCGGGGGTGTGGAGCAGCACGTCAATCGCGAAGGTGCCGGTTGCGGGGTCTGCCTCACTGACGGTGTAGGAACGCTGTTGTTCGACGTCCGGTTGTTCCGGGTTGGGGAACCAGAATCGTAGATAGGCGGTGGGCCCGATGGCTGCGTCCTGCAGGAGGGTTTCGGAAACGAACCAGATGCGCAGAAAGTCTTCCGTTAGGTTTTCCACGCGGGTCACGGTCGCTTCATGGTCTGTGGCTCCGTAGGCACGCATGAGCACCCCGGAGAAGCCGCGTTTTGCCATGCAGAGTCTTCTCTCTTTGGATTTCAGGCGGGTGCTTATCGGCTATTCGCGGGGCAGCCATCGAGCCGCTCAGTGTCGATTTGGGGTAGTTGGTACCGCGAGTCCGCGTAGTTGGTACCGGGGTTCCA
>OJMC01000051.1_pt1 | contig 26446 bp, 20 predicted proteins | sample 1596731 | NCBI WGS metagenome assembly OJMC01 (sample SAMEA3904698, study PRJEB24821) | metagenome | biome: Builtin; feature: hospital; material: surface | place: USA | collected 2013-08-19
TCAGATGTGTATAAGAGACAGCCCCGCGACACCTTCCCCGTCCCCGCAGTACAATTCGATCACATAGCAGGCCGAAACCACCGGCCTCGGGGGACCTAAATGATCGAAATGAACGCCTAGGGGTGGGCGCATGAGAATCTTCACCACGCGCAGGGCCGCGAACCGCGCTATCAACAACCAAGCCGTGAAAATCTGCCACGGTCTCTATACCGAAGGAAAGCCCTCGCCGCGCGAACTCGCGGAAATCGTCTCCCACCGCTGGCCCGATTCGGCACTCGACGGCTACTCGTGCGCCCACCACTACCTCGGCCACGCTTTAAGTTTCCCACTCCACTTCCTGCGCGCGGGAATGATGGCCTCCAGCCCGTACTTCCGCAGCCGCCGCGCCCGACCGAAAGCGCTTGGCCAGCTCAATGGCATTAACGTGTGCAATCCGCTGCAGGCCACAGAAATCATGGCGGAGGAAGACGCCGTCGCCTTCCTCGAGGCCTGTTTTGCCGGCCAGTACGGCGCCTCGCAGATGGAGGGCCACATGCTTGATTTTCAGCGCTTCCCGCAGCACACCCGGCGCGTCCTGGAAAACACCATCCTCGGTGCTGATAGCGTCCCCGAGCGCAACCTCACCCGCGCGCTTCGGCACCATGTCACCGTGCACAACAACAGATACATTGGACCTTACCGCTGGGACTTACTCTTGGAGGAGCACAAGCTGGCGATCGAGGTCGACGGCTACGCCTACCACCAGGGAGAGAACCGGCAGCGGTTCGAAATTGACCGCCAAAAGCTTAACGACGCCGTCCAAAGAGGCTACAAACCCCTCCACTTCACCGCCGCCACAATCGAGCACCACCTCGACATGGCTGTTGGCCAAGTCCTCGCGATAGTCCATGATAAAGGCGACACTGTGCAGCCACCGTGGCAGTGGCACCACTACTGGCGGTTCCAGCGCTAGCGCTGGGACACGCGGAGCAGCATAAGGACCTCTGCGTGACTAGGGTATGAGGCATGGAAAACGTTCAACCAACTGAAGTACCAGAAGGCGCTCAGCTCATTGATGTCCGCGAGAATGATGAGTGGGCGGTGGAGCGCGCGAAGGGCGCGACCCATATCCCGATGAGTGAGATTACGGGTCGCATCCAGGAAATCGACCCGGACAAGGATATTTACGTCATCTGCCACGCAGGCGGCCGCAGCATGCAGGTCTGCCAGTATCTGGAGCATGCGCTGGGCTGGGACACCATCAACGTCGATGGCGGCACGGATAAGTGGAAGGCTGCCGGGCTTCCCATCGAAACGGATTAATTGGCCTTAACCAATCTTTTGGGATTATTATGATGGTATGGCTTCCACGAATAATTCTGTAATCCCAACTGCCCTACTCGAATCCCCGTCGTTCCAGCTGGAGCGCCTCCGCCGCCGCACCCGCGACGGCGTCGAGGCCGCCCTGCAGACCAAGCAGACGACGCTGCGCGAGTACTGGGTCCTTACCTGCCTGGTGGACGCGGATGCCGCGTCGCAGTCCTACCTCTCCGATACCCTTGCCATTGACGCTTCTGACATGGTGCGTCTTATCGACGCCCTCGAGGACCGCGGCTGGGCCAAGCGCGAGCGCGATCCGAAGGATCGCCGCCGCCAGATCGTCGCGTCCACCAAGAAGGGCGCGAAGGTTCACAAGGACCTGGCGGAGCTTGTTGCCACTGCCGAGGACGAGGCCTTGGATGAGTCCACCAATAAGCAGCTCAAGCACCTGCGAAAGTTGGCCAAGTCCATCATTGCCGCAGACGAAGACGAGGCATAAATGGCGGGCCCCGAATCGCTCGTCCCGCAGCAGTACCTTCTAGGTAGCGCGGCGCCGCGGCCGCGCACGCTGTGGGACATCATCACCACTACCGCGGAGATGCACCCAGATGCCGCCGCGCTTGACGACGGCGAAATCATCACCTACTCCGAGCTCATCCACGAAGTCGAGCTGTGGGCCACCGAGCTGCACGCCAATGGCGTGCGCCGGGGCGATCGCATCGGCATCCGGATGACCTCCGGCAAGCGCGAACTCTACCTCGCCATTTTGGCGACCCTAGCGGCGGGCGCGGCCTACGTGCCTGTCGACGCCGATGACCCAGACGAGCGCGCCGAGATGGTCTTCGGCGAGGCCGATATCGATGGCGTCTTTACGGACGAGGGCTTCCGCTTCCTGCGCGATTCCGCGCGCCCGGACGCCCCCGACAGGTCCGCCGAGGAGCCGGCCGAGAACCCCAATGCCCCACGCCCAGAAGACACTGCGTGGATCATCTTCACTTCCGGTTCCACCGGCAAGCCGAAGGGCGTGGCTGTAAGCCACCGTTCCGCGGCCGCCTTTGTGGATGCCGAGGCCAGCCTCTTTTTGGTCAATCACCCGCACGGGCCGCTCGGCCCGGAGGATCGTGTGCTCGCCGGGCTGTCCGTCGCCTTCGATGCCTCCTGTGAGGAAATGTGGCTGGCCTGGGGCCACGGTGGCTGCTTGGTCCCGGCGCCGCGATCTCTGGTGCGCTCCGGCATGGACTTGGGCCCGTGGCTCATCCGCCGCGATATTACCGTCGTGTCCACCGTGCCTACCTTGGCGGGCCTGTGGCCGGCTGAGGCGCTGGATAATATCCGCCTGCTCATCGTCGGCGGAGAAGCCTGCTCGCAGGAGTTGGTGGACCGCCTGGCCACCGAGGACCGCGAGATGTGGAATACCTACGGCCCCACCGAGGCCACGGTCGTCGCCTGTGCGCAGCAGATGCTGCCAGGCCGGCCGGTGTCCATTGGCTTGCCGTTGAATGGGTGGGACCTGGTGGTCGTCGATAAGCAGGGCATGCCTGTGGAATTAGGCGGCGTCGGCGAGCTGGTGATCGGCGGCGTGGGACTGGCGTCCTACCTGGATCCGGCCAAGGATGCGGAGAAGTACGCCCCGCTGGAGTCGATGGGCTGGCAGCGTGCGTATCGCACCGGTGACCACGTGCGCCTGGAGGAGGACGGGCTGTACTTCGTCGGCCGCGTGGATGACCAGGTGAAAATTGGCGGGCGCCGCATCGAGCTCGGCGAAGTCGAAGCCAACGTTGCGGCCCTGGATAACGTCTATAACTCGGCCGTGGCCGTGCAAAAGACCCCCGGCGGCGAATCCGTCCTGGTGGGCTATGTCTCCCTCGAGGATGAGGCCAAGGGCTTCGATCACGAGGCCGCGCACGCCCGCCTGGCCGATACCATGCCGGCCGCACTCGTCCCGCGCATCTGCGTGATGGAAGAACTGCCGGTGCGCACCTCCGGCAAGGTGGATAAGAAGGCCCTGCCGTGGCCGCTGCCCGGAGTGGGCGTGGAATCGACCACGCTGACCGAGACCGAGAAGTGGCTCGCGGAGCTGTGGGTAGAAACCCTCGGCGTATCCGTGGAAGACGAGAACGCCGACTTTTTCTCGCTCGGCGGCACCTCGCTGGCGGCCGCGACCCTCGTGGGCCATATCAGGGAGCGCTACCCCACCGTGGCCGTGCGCGACCTCTACGACCACCCGCGCTTGGGCTCGCTGGCCGAGCTCATCGGCGGCGCCGAGCCGCGCCCCGCGGCTGCTGACGTCCCCTTGCGCGAGGTCACCAAGGTCGGCTTCGGCACCCGGCTCGCCCAGACCCTGATCCAGATCCCCGTCATGACGCTGGCTGCATCCAGCTGGCTGGCCTGGCTCATGTTGGGTTCCACCGTGGCGGCATCGCTGGGCTTTGAGTGGGCTGCGGCCTATCCGTGGTGGCTGGTCATCGCCATGCTCATCGTCTTTGTCACCCCCGTCGGCCGCATCCCCATTGGCGGCTACGGCGCGCGTCTTATTACGGCCGGCATTAAGCCGGGCGATTACCCGCGCGGCGGTTCGACGCACCTGCGCATCTGGGCGGCCGAGCGCTGGGCTAATGCTTCCGGCGCGAGCTCACTGGCAGGTGCCACGCGCGTGAATAACTACGCCCGCACGCTTGGCGTCAAGGTCAAGCGCGGCGTGGACCTGCACTCCCTGCCGCCGGTGACCGGCCTGCTCACTTTGGGCAAGCACGCCGCCATCGAGCCCGAAGTGGACCTCTCCGGTTACTGGTTGGACGGCGATATCCTGCATGTGGGCGCCATCGACGTCAAGGAAGGCGCTCGCGTGGGCGCACGCTCCACGCTGCTGCCTGGCACCGTGGTGGGCAAGTATGCCCACGTGGAGGCCGGCTCCACCGTCACCGGCCGCAAGAAGATCAAGGACGGACAGCGTTGGTCCGGCTCGCCTGCCCAAAAGGTGGGTCGTTCCAAGCACCGCTTCCCGTCCCATACGCCCAAGCGCCGGCCGTGGTGGGTGGCTATTTATGACGCCACCTCCGTCCTGCTGGCCATCCAGCCGGTTGTAGCGCTGGCGGTAGGCGCGGCCATCGTCTTGGCCCTCGTGCATTCCACGGGCGGCGATAGCTTCGTCGGTGCGATCTTCTTCGCGCCCGTCGGCGCGCTGGCGGCCTTTGGCACCTATATGCTGCAGACCTGGCTGGGCGTGCGCATTCTCTCGCTGGGTATTAGCCCGGGCGTCGCACCCGTGCGCTCGGCCAAGGGCTGGCGCCTGTGGGCCATCGAGCGCCTCATGGACGAGGCTCGCACCAAGCTCTTTCCGCTCTATGCGTCGCAGCTGACCCCAGCGTGGCTGCGCTCGCTCGGCGCAGAGATTGGCGCCAACGTGGAAATCTCCACCGCGGTCATGATCCCCAAGCTCACCGAGGTCAAAGAGGGCGCCTTCCTGGCCGATGACACCATGATCGGCGGCTACGAGCTCGGCGGCGGCTGGATGCGCACCGGCGAGACCAAGGTGGGCAAGCGCTCCTTCGTGGGCAACTCCGGCATCACCGCGCCCGGCCGCAAGCTATCGAAGAACTCGCTGGTTGCCGTGCTTTCTTCTACCCCGAAGAAGACGAAGGCCGGCGCCAACTGGTGGGGTGCGCCGCCAGAGCGCATGCGCCGCGTGACCGTAGAGGTGGACTCCCCCGCTAACTCGGGTGAGGCGCTGACCTATAACCCGGGCTTTGCCGTTAAGGCCGCCCGCGGCGTGGTGGAAACCATGCGCCTTCTAGCGCCGATGTTTTCTGCCATGCTGCTCGCGGCAACCCTCAGCGTCTATGACTCGCTTCTCGACGCCCTCGGCTTCCCCCTCACCTGGCTCCTTTCCGGCCTCGTGCTCATGGGCATGGGTGCGGTGGCCATGGCCGTCACCGTCGCGGTGAAGTGGATCTGCGTGGGCAAGCACCGCGCGGCTGACCACCCGCTGTGGTCCGCTTTTGTCTGGCTCAATGAGCTGCAGGATACCTTCGTGGAGGTCGTCGCCGCGCCGTGGTTCTTCCAGCACACCTACGGCTCCGGCGAGATCAACTTGGGCCTGCGCGCCCTCGGCGTGGAAATCGGCCGCGGCGCGTGGATCGATTCCTACTGGTTCCCGGAAACGGACCTCATCCGCGTCGGTGAGGCCGCCACCGTGGGCCCTGGCACCGTGGTGCAAACCCACCTTTTCCAGGACCGCGTGATGAGCCTGGATACCGTCACCGTCCAGGACGGCTCCACGTTGGCCGCCCACTCGGTGGCGCTGCCGGCCTCGCTCATCGGCACGGCTTCTACCGTGGGCCCCGGCTCGCTGGTCATGCGCGGTGACCGCGTGCCCACCAACGCCGTGTGGCAGGGCAACCCCATCGAGCCATGGAAGCGCTAGGCCGCCGGCCGTAGCCTGCGCCCTACCGCGCGAAGTCCTGGTATTTAATCATCTCGCCGGACTTGAAGTCCCAGGCCTCCACCCGGACGCGGTCTGCAAAGACCTTGACCCGCAGTCCGGTGGAGGCCTCTGCCTTTTCCTTGACGATTGTCTCGTCATTATCGCCATCCGGCAGGTACTCATTGAGGATGGCGCCGGTGTTGACCACCGGGAAACCGGTGCGGCCAGCCTCGCCGGTGCCGTCGTAGCGGCGGGTTCCCCACCAATTATTTTGGTGCAACGAGGAGTGGCTGTGGCTGCTAAACCACACGATGTTGTTGTACTTATTGACCACATTGGAAAGCGCCTCGAGGTCCTCAAAGTCATTCTGGTACCACGCCGAATGGGACATCGAAACCGTCTGCGGCAGCAGCGGATGACTAAAGACCAGTGCCGGTGTGCCCTTGGCATCCCAATACGCCAGGCGCTCATCTAGCCAGTCGAGCTGCTCCTTGCTAAGGCGCTGGAACGGCTCCTTGCCGTGGCGCAGAATATCGGAATAGAACTCGGTATTCACCGAAATGAGCGGCACCCCATCCACCACTTCTTCCTTCCACGGCTTGTCCTGGCCGGAGTACTTGAGGAAGCGATCAAGGTAGGTCTTAGAGCCTTCCTTGCCGTACATTTCGTGGTTGCCGATGGTCCACAATTCCTTTCCCGAATCGTGCGGCACCTCGCTGTGCGCGGCCAAGAAATCATCCCACTGTTGCTGCGAGCCATCGTCCACGAGGTCGCCGTTGAGCACCAGCGCCCCGGCCTTATCCTCCATACCGTTCAACTGGCGGACCGCGTCTTTGTAGTCTTGGGGGTCGCCCTGGACGTCGGAAAGCACGTCCACGGTAGCCTGCGGCGAGCCTTGCAGCTCACCGAGCGGCTTGACGACGCCCACGTTGTCCACCGCCCACCACCAGTCATCATTGCCGTTGTTGTAGTTAAAGCTAACTTGCATACTCTTCGCGCCGGCCGGCACGTCCACGCCAATGGACTCGTGCTTGGAGAAGACATCCCTATCAAAGGCGGCGATTTCCTGGGCTTCCCCACCATCGAAGGAGACCGTCACCGTGGCATTTTGCCCGTCCTTGCCCTGGCGGTAATGGTGGTCGAATTCCACATTCACGCGCTCCTGCCCCGCCACCGGGATGGCCGGGCTTTCCAGCTTGGCAGTCATGGAATCGCCCTCGGCCAGGCGCTGCTGCTTGTTGTCGATGATGGCGAAAGTGTCATGCGCCTGGGTGAAATAATGGCGCATATCGGTACCAGATGCCCAGGTCCAGTGGCGCATATCGCCAAAGGTCCAGCCCTTCCAGCGGGCCTCGCCCGAGTCCACGCCGTGCACGTCAGTGCTCCACCCCTCCGGCGCGCGGTGGGTAAACCACGCCGGGGTATCCACCTCATCGAAGCTTTCCTGCCACAGCACCCGCGACTCAGTGCCTTCCCCCGGCTGCGCCTCGTCCCCAGCGGAGGAACCCTCGGACGAGCCCTGGGAAGACCCCCAGGAAGAGCCCAACGATGACCCCAAAGAAGAACCAAAGGAGGAACCTGGAAGCGAGGACTGAGCCGCCGCAACGGGCGCGCCTACCATTCCGGTGAGCGCCAGGACAGAAGAGAAAGCACAGAGTTTATTTTTCATAATTCAATTTCTATCCGGCCTGGGCAACGAGGCGGTTACATATACGTAAACTCTTGGCAAGCACTGTATGCCTGCCAAGAGTTCGCGCTTTGAGGTCCGCGTATTTTAGGCGTGGCGGTCCAGCCAGTCCACGACGGTATCGAGGGCCTGATCAGCAGCCGGCTCATTGAAGACCTCATGCTTCTGACCTTCCCAAGTCACATACTCCACGTCTTCGGAAGAGATGGAGTTGTACCAATCCTGGGAGAAATACGGCGGCACGATGCCGTCCTTGGTGCCGTGCATGATGAGCGTCGGCGCGGTGAAGAGATCCGCATTGACGGCGTCATAATTCGCGATTGCCGCCAGCTGCAGGGCGGTACCGGCGCTAGTCTTCTGTGCGATGAGCGGGCTCGAAGCATACTCGTCCTTGACCGCCTGGCTGGTGGAGACCCCATCCGTGAACGGGTTAGAAAGCTTGATGTTCTTGCTCCACTCCGGCGATTGTGCACCGATTTCGGTGCGGTGCGGAATGAGGTTCTGCGCATAGTGCGCATTAAACCTGGTGAGTTGGGCCAGCGGCAGGCGCTCAAAGATAGTGGGATCCAGCTTCTTCTGGGTCTCCGAAATATCATCCGGGGTGATATTCTTTCCGGCCACATTCTTGCCCGACAGGTTCAGCGGCGCGCCGCCACCGTTGGTGATGATGCCATCGACCTTGCCCGGCTCACGGATGCCATAGGCCTCCACAGTCAGCGAGCCCATCGAGTGGCCCAGCAGGAAGGTCTTTACTCCCTGGTTTTCCTCCTTGGCTATGTCCACCACATGGTCAAAGTCATCCAGGATGTACTGGAAGTTATCGATGTGCCCCAGTGGCACGCTGCCGCCAGCGGACTTGCCGTGCCCGCGGTGGTCTACACGGTAGACGTTGTAGCCCGCATCCAGCAGGCGCTTGGCGACGTAATCATATCGCCCCGAATGTTCAGAGACACCGTGCGCAAGAACCACCGCACCGCGTGGGTTGGTCACCTTCTGCTTGCGGTAGTAAATCTTCACACCTTGGCCGTGAGCGCTGTCGAAGTAGCCTTCCTCATCGGACACCTGCTTTTCCGAGACAGTTGGGCGCCCCAGTACATCTGGTTTCTGGTCTGTCGCGGGCGCAGGCGCCGGGGCTTCCTGGGCGATTGCCCATGCCGTGAGCGTGCCAGATACCGCAACTGGTGCCGCCAGTACTGCTGCCGCCGTCAGGCAAGCGGTTACGTGCTTCTTCATCATCACTGTCTCCTCGTGGTGCTGGAGGTCATATCCTTGCGTTAGATGAGATTGGGATAACAGTGATGCTAAATATCCTGAGACGGAGTTCACAAATAGTTTTCGACAATATTACCTACGGTTCCGTAACATAACCGCACGGAAATACCCCTTTAAAATCCCCTAATTTCCACGAAACTATTCCTCCCCAATTACCCCCTTTTGGCACCTCTAAAACAAAAAGCGGGAAACCCGGACTTACCGAGTTTCCCGCCTACTGTGCGGCTACTTTAGCTCAACCTAGTCACCAATCTGATCGCGACCACGCTTCACGATGTTCTCATCAACCTCGCCCACCAGCTCGTGATCCTTGTTCGTGTACTCGAACTTGGACAGCACGTAGCGCATGGCGTTAATACGGGCACGCTTCTTGTCGTTGGACTTAATGGTGATCCACGGCGACTCTTCCGTATCCGTGTAGCGGAACTGCTCTTCCTTCGCACGGGTGTAGTCATCCCACTTATCCAGCGAGGCCAAGTCCATCGGGGACAGCTTCCACTGACGCACCGGGTCAATCTGACGGATAGCGAAGCGGGTGCGCTGCTCCTTACGGGTAACCGAGAACCACAACTTGGTCAGGGAGATACCCGAGCCCAGAATCATGTTCTCCAGCATCGGGACCTCACGAAGGAACTCCGCGTGCTGGCTTTCGGTACAAAAGCCCATAACGCGCTCCACACCGGAGCGGTTGTACCAAGAGCGGTCAAAGAAGACGATCTCGCCACCGGCTGGGAAGTGTTCAATATAGCGCTGGAAATACCACGAGGTGGACTCACGCGGCGATGGCTTCTCCAGAGCCACAGTGCGGGCACCACGAGGGTTCAGGTGCTCGTTAAAGCGCTTAATGGTGCCACCCTTGCCGGCCGCATCGCGACCCTCAAAGATAATGATGTGGCGCTGACCGGTTTCCTTGGTCCAGTTCTGCCACTTCAACAGCTCAATCTGCAGAGCGCGCTTCACAGACTCGTACTCATCGCGAGTCATCCGCTCATCATAGGGGTAATTTTCCCGCCAAGTCTGAACCGGGGAACCATCCGGCATGATCAGCGAAGGATCATCTTCATCGGTTCCATCGACGACGTAGCCGTCAGTTTTTGCCAGGTCGATCTCGGGAAGGTCGTCGTCTTTAATATCAGCCATGCATTTAGTGTAACCCGAATGTAGACATCTAGCGCGCTAAATTGTCGCAGTTACCCCTGCCCCAAAATGAACAACAAAACAAAAAGAAGGCCTACCGAAACGGTAGGCCTTCTTGCTTCAGCGAGCGTTAAAGCTCAAAGCTGAAAGATGTTCTTATGCGAACATGCCGAGCAGGTCGGAAGCAGCATCAGCGATGTTAACCAGCGGCTTCATGAAACCGAAGATGGTCTGGAAGTCGAGGGATGCAGCGGAAGACAGGTTGAAAGCGTCAAAAAGTACGGAAGACATTTATGCTCCTAAAGTGTGTTGGAAACTGAGGAAGGATCCTCAATAATTACTTGCTGGAAAGTGCGGAAGAGGTGTTGGTGAAAGCGTCGCCAACCTCGTACTCGCCGTTAGACAGACCGAACACAGCGTCGGTGAAGTTGTTCAGAACGGTAGGCAGGTTCTTGGCGATTTCACCCCAGCCTTCCCAGGTGGTAACGAAGTTGTTCAGGTGGGTGATGATGGTGGAGAGATCCATGTTTGAACTCCTACATATAGATCCGAAGCTAATTGCCGCGGAGGGGTTTGCAGTTTGCAGACACCCTCAGTGGGCGTCACAAGAAATATTTTGGCACAAGTTCAATCTAAAGCAAGTCAAGTTTGCGTAGGTGTCTTCACATCTAGGCGATTTAATAAGAAAAGAGCTATATCCTATAGGGGTATTGGAAAATTTTTGCCTCACGACACAATCGCCCTGAACTGCGATTTTCGTTTGCCATATAGTTGATTGCGTTAAATAAAATTTAACACTGTAACGCTTCGAGGTGTAGCGAACGATAGTTATGCCCATAAGCTAGCCCTCCCAAGCGAGAAAATTTTTCTGATCCGGGCCGTTAAAATTACCCCTATACGGGGTCAGTGGGGCGCATGGTTCGCGTGTTAAGTCCCGTGGCGCTGAATTGTAAGCCTGTATGACCAATGAATCGGATATAGATAGTTGAACATGCGCACCAATTAGAAAACCACAGTGACAAGCAGATTCAGCGATTGGCTCGCGAATTTGCGTTGCGCTCATATCGTATCTGCGCAGCAAACTGGTGCAGACACGCCGAAGCGCCCCGCCTCATGCGCTCTAAAGCACAGAAGCGGGGCGCTCAAAAGGGGCTAGAAGGCCGCTAAGAGCCTTGTCTGAGCCCGTCTCTAGACCTATCGGGGTTTGGACTTAGAAGCCCATGCCGCCCATAGCGTCAGCGTCCGGCATACCGTTGTTGGCGCCGGCCGGCTCAGGCTTGTCGGCGACGACAGCCTCGGTGGTCAGGAACAGGGCTGCAATGGAAGCAGCGTTCTGCAGAGCGGAGCGGGTGACCTTAACCGGGTCATTAATGCCAGCCTCCATGAGGTTGACGTACTCACCGGTAGCAGCGTTCAGACCCTCGCCTGCCGGCAGGGAGGAAACCTTGTCAGCAACAACGCCCGGCTCCAAGCCAGCGTTGTGTGCAATCTGCTTCAGCGGTGCGGACAGGGCCTCGCGGACAATCTTGACGCCGGTAGCTTCATCGCCCTGGAGGTCATCCAGGGAATCCAGAACGGAAGCAGCCTGCAGCAGTGCTACGCCACCGCCAGCAACGATGCCCTCTTCCACGGCAGCCTTTGCGTTGCGGACTGCATCCTCGATGCGGTGCTTGCGCTCCTTGAGCTCAACCTCGGTAGCGGCACCGACCTTGAGGACAGCAACGCCGCCAGAGAGCTTAGCCAGGCGCTCCTGCAGCTTCTCGCGGTCGTAGTCGGAATCGGAGCTTTCGATCTCGGCACGGATCTGCTTGATGCGGCCGTCGATCTGCTCCTGGGAGCCAGCACCCTGAACGATGGTGGTCTCGTCCTTGGTGACGACAACCTTGCGTGCCTGGCCCAGGTACTCGAGCTCGGCGGTCTCGAGGGAGAGGCCGACCTCTTCGGAGATGACCTGGCCGCCGGTGAGGATAACCATGTCCTGCAGGGTGGCCTTGCGGCGGTCGCCGAAGCCCGGTGCCTTAACCGCAACGGACTTGAAGGTGCCGCGGATCTTGTTCACAACGAGGGTGGACAGGGCCTCGCCCTCAACGTCCTCAGCGATGATGAGCAGCGGCTTGCCGGACTGCATGACCTTCTCCAGCAGCGGAACCAGGTCCTTGATGTTGGAGATCTTGGAGGAAACCAGCAGGATGTACGGATCCTCCAGGACTGCCTCCTGACGCTCCATATCGGTTGCGAAGTAGCCGGAGATGTAGCCCTTATCAAAGCGCAGGCCCTCGGTTACCTCGAGGTCAACGCCGAAGGTGTTGGACTCTTCCACGGTGATAACGGAGTCCTTGTTTACGGAGCCGTTGCCCACGGTGTACATAGCCTCGGCGATCTTCTCACCGATGGCCGGGTCAGCAGCGGAGATGCCAGCGGTGGTAGCAATCTGCTCCTGGGTTTCTACTTCCTTGGCGGAAGACAGCAGGGAGTCCACAACCTTCTTGGTTGCGGTCTCGATGCCGCGCTTGATGCCCATTGGGTTGGAACCTGCGGCTACGTTGCGCAGACCCTCGCGTACCAGAGCCTGTGCCAGCACGGTTGCGGTGGTGGTGCCGTCGCCTGCGACGTCGTCAGTCTTCTTGGCAACTTCCTTGACCAGCTCGGCGCCGATCTTCTCGTAAGCATCCTCAAGCTCGATTTCGCGAGCGATGGAAACACCGTCGTTGGTAATGGTCGGGGCGCCCCAGGACTTTTCTAGGACGACGTTGCGACCCTTGGGGCCGAGGGTGACCTTGACGGCGTCGGCAAGCGTGTTGAGGCCGCGCTCGAGGCCGCGGCGGGCCTCTTCATCAAAAGCGATAATCTTTGCCATTGTGTTTGTGCTCCTTGGTTTATTGAGGACGACACTCACGTCTTTCTCGCTGCGGACGCCCGCGACGGCATGGCTGGTGAGTGTGAACCAACCTCAACCACAACGATGTAGATTTATCTAGCACTCATACTGTGCGAGTGCTAACGACCATTCTGGCACTCTCCCACCGCGACTGCAAGAAAAAATGGCGCCCCGCGAAGGGACGCCATTATATAAGGAATGGATCAGGAACTAGGAGCTCTTCACCGTGCGCTTGGTCCAGCGGTAGATGAACGTCAGCGCGATAATAAAGAGGACCACGCCCACCACGGTGGTGGAGGCACCACCCTCAAAGATTTCCAACGGGCTCTCGCCACCCGCGGCGGCGATGATGCCGGCGTTGACCACGCCAAAGAGGGACTCACCCACGATGAGGCCGGTGGCCAGGAGGGTACCCATACGCTTGGCAAACTCCGGGTGGGATTGCTTCGCGGCCCACTTGTCGTAGAAGGTGCCCAAGATGGCACCGATAGGGATGACGATGGTCAGGGCGGCCGGTAGGTACATGCCCATGCCGGCGGCCAGTGGGGACAGCGAGTATTTATCGGTGAACTTGCGCAGGAGCTCGTCAATAATAATAAGGACAGCGCCAATGGCCATACCAATGAAGATGAGGTTCCAATCCAACGAGCTATCGAAGATGCCGGAGGCAACGGAGGACATCAGGGCGGCCTGCGGGGCGGCCAAGGCGTCTTCGCCGGCGCCTTCCATGCCTTGGAAGCCGAAGCCATTGAGCATGACCTGCAGAATCGGCGGGATAACGAGGGAGCCGAAGACCACGCCGATAATGAGCGCTACCTGCTGCTTCCACGGAGTAGCGCCGACGAGCTGACCAGTCTTGAGGTCCTGCAGGTTGTCATTGGAAATGGTGGCAATGCCAAAGACGATGGCCGCGGTGAAGAGCGTGTAGGCCACCAAGGACAAAGGATCCGCAGTGGTGCCGCGGGTGACGGCCGCGATGAGCAGCGAGGCGGCGAGCACGGCGATGATACCGATGGAGGAAATTGGCGAGTTGGACGCACCAATCAGGCCGGCCATGTAGCCACACACGGAGGCGATAATCAGGCCCACCAGCAGAGTAAAGAGGACGGAGACGGTAATGAGCACGGCCATGTGGTCGTGAATATCGGTACCGCGCACAAAGTCCCACAACAGCAACGCGATAGGCACCATGAACGCCACGATGGTGGTGGCGACATAAGGGAAGGGAATATCGCGCTCGGTGACATCGACGACGGAGCCGGACTTGCGGGCGCGCGAGGAGGCCAGGGACTGGCGGATGCCCACTGCAATGGGAGCGGCAATCTTCAGCAGGGTCCAAATGGCGGCAATGGCCATGGTGCCCACGCCGATGAAGCGGATGTCATCGGAGAAGGTGGTATCGACGACGTCGGCAAGCGCGGTGGCACCAGTAATATCGCCGGTGGTGAAAATGGGCAGCAAAATGAAGTAGGAAATGACTACGCCAACCAGCATGGCAATGCCTACCGGCAGGCCCACCAAGTGGCCGACGCCGATAAGCGCGGTGGACAGGCTAGTGCCCAGGGTGGTCGCGCCAGCGCCGAGCTTGAAATAGGCGGTGACCTCGGAGGCGGCGGCCTTCATTGCGGTCAGCAGCGCCATGACGGCCGAGGTAATGCCGCCGGCGACGATGATGCGCAGGCCCCTGGCATTTTCTTCGTGGCTGGTACCGGAAGCATTCTCATCGCCCACCTTGAGAACCTCGGCCGCGGCCACGCCCTCCGGGTAGGGAAGATCGGAGCCGGTGACCAAAGCGCGGCGCAGCGGGATGGAATACATCACGCCCAGCACGCCGCCGATGATGCACACGCTGGCCGTCTGCACGAAGCCAAAGCCCTGCCAGTACCCCACCATGACCAGGCCCGGGAGGACAAAGATGATGGCGGACAAGGTGCCCGCGGCAGAGGCAATGGTCTGCACAATGTTGTTTTCTTTAATGTTGTGGCCCTTGAACCGGCGCAGCACCGCCATGGAAATCACGGCGGCCGGGATGGAGGTAGCAAAGGTCAGGCCCACCTTCAGGCCTAAGTACACGTTGGCGGCGGTGAAGATGAGGGTAATCAGGCCACCGATAATGATGCCGCGCAGCGTCAGCTCGGGCAGGGAGGCCTTGGAACCTGCGGCGGATGATGCGTTCGCCATGCCAGGTCCTTTCTATTCTCGGCTATGAAAGTTTCTCGTTTCACCCTGCGTAGCAAACCGCGGCCTGCCACGTCCGTTTCTGTCTGTTTGGCGCCGGTTCCTTCCCGGAATAGGGCCCGAACGGACAGAATCCGCACAGGGTGGAATGAAAAAATTTTAGTTCACCATCCCAGCATTTTCCTATTCCGGTTGCTCTATAGCTTCGGGCGGGCGGGTACCGTAGAGAACATGACTGCACTTAATGAAAGCATTCGCAACGATCGCGAGACCATTTTCCGCCAGCTCAGCGAGCTCGTGGCATTTAACTCCGTCCATGACGAGGAAGGTCTGGAGGACCAGACCAAGGGCGCAAGCCAGTGGGTTAAATCCGCACTCGAAGAGGCTGGAGTGAGCGTGGAAACCATCACCACGGCCGATGGCTCCACCGCCATCTTGGGTGAGCGCAAGGGCGATGAGGGCGCCAAGACGGTGCTGCTCTACTCCCACTATGACGTGGTGCCGGCCGGCAATCGCGAGGCTTGGGAATCCGATCCGTTCACCCTGACCGAGCGTGAGGCCGCCGATGGCACCACCCGCTGGTACGGCCGCGGCGCCGCCGACTGCAAGGGCAACGTGGCCATGCACCTAGCTGCCCTGCGCGCGGTGGACAATAACGGCGGCACCAAGGTGAACCTGAAGTACCTCATCGAGGGCTCCGAGGAGCGCGGCGGCGAAGGCCTGTCCCAGCTCATCAAGGATCGCCCGGAGCTTTTTGCTGCCGACGCCATCCTCATCGCCGATGCGGGCAACGCCGCTGTGGGCCAGCCAACCTTGACCACGTCCCTGCGCGGCGGCGCGCAGATTGGCGTGCAAGTCGATACCTTGGCCTCCGCCGTGCACTCCGGCCAGTTTGGCGGCGCGGCACCGGATGCCGCCAAGGCGCTGATGCGCGCCATCGACTCCCTGTCCGATGAGTACGGCCGCACGGTTATCGACGGCGTGGATACCACCGCCGAGTGGTCCGGCCAGGAGTACCCGGCAGAGGCCTTCCGCGCCGATGCACAGCTGCTGGAGGGCACCAAGATCATGGGCGAAGACGACCCGGCCGGTACCACCCCGGTGGCCAACATGGTCTGGTCCCGCCCGGCCATTACCGTGACCGGTTTTACCTCCACCCCGGTGGCAGAAGCCGTCAACGCCGTGCCCGCCACCGCTTCCGCGCAGCTCAACCTGCGCGTTCCGGCCGGTGCCGATGCCGCTGCGATTGCCGACGCCGTCTGTGATCACCTCCGCGCCCACACTCCATGGGGCGCCCACGTTAAGGCCGAGGTGCTCGAGGCCAATGCCGGCTTTTCCACCGATCCGGAAAAACCCGCCGCTGCTCTACTGGGCGAGTGCCTCACCGAGGCCTACGGCGCGGATACTGCCGCACAGGGCATGGGCGGCTCCATCCCGCTGACCACCGAGCTGCAGGAGGCTCACCCCAACGCGGAGATCGCCCTCTACGGTGTGGAGGAGCCAAAGTGCACCATCCACTCGGCCAATGAGTCCGTCGATCCCACCGAGATCGAAAACATCGCTGCCGCAGAAGCGCTCTTCTTGCAGCGCTACGCCTAAGGGGCTCACCCCTCTCGGCCGCCGCGGCTGCCGCCGCTTCGGTTTAGCGGCTTGCCGCCAACTCCCCGCGTCCCGAACCGATGGGATGCGGGGTTTATTTCTACCCTAAATCGGCCCGAAATAGCGGCATATAATACAGTGCATAAAATTATTCCTTTCAAAGCCGTGGAAAAACCGGTAAAGTGGCAAAAAGTTGGCCCCGCGCTCGGCCATGTTGCTTGCACTGTGCCGCCGCGGCGTACTCAGCGGCGCGCGGCTCGTGAATGTTCTCGCCTCTCGTCAGTTGTGTGCTCGTGGTATTCGCGGCAGCGGGGTAGAAGAACGTGACACAACCATAAGGAGCGCAGTAACCAACGTGCTAGTACTTCTGGGTGCTCTTATCGCCGCCTCCGTGGTCGCGCCGCTGCTCATCATGCGAATGGGTCGCCCGGCTTTTGGAATTTTGGCACTGGTCCCCGGCGCAGGCTTCGTGTGGACTCTCGTACATTTCCTGCGCGGCACCTTCACAGACGGCGGCACGGTCGAACGCACCGTGGAATGGATGCCGTCCGCCAACCTGAGTTTTAGTCTCCGCTTGGACGGATTAGGCGCGCTATTTAGCCTCATCATCTTGGGCATGGGCGCGCTGGTACTGGTGTATTGCTGGGGCTATTTCGATGGCACGCGGCGCCGCTTGGCCATGTTCGCCGCGCAGATGGTGGGCTTTGCCACCGCCATGTTTGGCCTGGTGGCCGCGGATAATTTCCTGCTGATGTACGTGTTCTGGGAGATTACCTCCGTGCTGTCCTACCTTTTGGTCAGCTACTACGCGGAGCGTGCCTCTTCCCGCCGCGCCGCGCAGCAGGCACTGATGGTCACCGCACTGGGCGGGCTGTCCATGCTCATGGGCATCATCCTGCTCGGACGCCAGACCGGAGCGTGGACCTTTAGCGATATCGCCGCCTATCAGCACTTTGCCCAGACGCCATTTGTCACGGTCGCCATCGTGCTCATCTTGGCGGGCGCGCTAACGAAGTCCGCCATCGCGCCGGCACACTTCTGGTTGCCGGGTGCGATGGCGGCGCCGACGCCGGTCTCGGCCTACCTGCACTCAGCAGCGATGGTAAAGGCCGGAATCTACTTGGTCGCGCGCTTGGCCCCCTCAATGTATGAGGTCGCCACTTGGCATGTGGTGGTCATTTCCCTTGGCGTATTTACCATGCTGCTGGGCGGTTGGATGGCGCTCAAGCAGCGCGACCTGAAGCTGGTGCTGGCCTATGGCACCGTCTCCCAGCTGGGGTTTATCACCTCCATCGCGGCCGTGGGCTCGCGCGAGGCCATGCAGGCTGGTCTCGCGCTGACCTTTGCGCACTCGCTATTTAAGGCCGCGCTCTTTATGGTCGTCGGCACTATCGACCACTGCTCGGGCACGAGGGATATCACCAAGCTATCCGGCCTGGGGCGCAAGGAGCCCTTCCTCTTTGGCATCGCTATCATCTCTGGCCTGTCCATGGCTGGCGTCCCACCACTCTTTGGCTTCGTGGCCAAGGAGGCCGTGCTGGAAGCCACCATGCACGAGGAGCTACTGGCCGGCATGCCGCGCAATATGATGCTCGTGGCCTATGTCCTCGGCTCTATCCTCACCATGGCCTATACCCTGCGCTTTTTGTGGGGCGCCTTTGCTACCAAGCCGGAGGTTAATGGCACGGAGCCGGCAGAGGCCGTCGCCAAGATGCATCCCGTCACCATGGGGCTCTGGCTCTCCCCCGCCCTGCTGACCGCCCTGACCGTGGTGCTGGGTATATTCCCCAAGCCGCTCTCGGCGGCGTTTGACCAGCACCTCAACTCCACCTTTGGCCCGAAGGAGCATAGTGAGCTGGCGCTGTGGCACGGCTTTACCGTGGCACTGGGCCTTTCCGTGCTCATTATTGTGGGCGGTATTGTCATGCACTGGCAGCGCCAAGCCCTAGTCAAATGGCAATTCACCTACCCTGCACTGGGCAATGCGGATGATGCCTATGATTCGGTCATTGCTCTTTTGCGCCAGCTCTCGCTGCGCACGACGGCAACCACGCAGCGCGGCTCCCTGCAGCTGAACCTCACGGTCATTTTTGCCACCTTGATGTTGCTGCCGGTAGCCATGCTCATCAAGGGCGACCTCACCGATATTCGGATGATTGTGGCGGAAAATCCCTGGCAGATCGTGGCCGCCGTCATCATTATTGTGGCCGCGGTGGCCGCCACGGTCACCGATAACCGCCTATCCGCCGTCATCATCGTAGGCGTGACCGGTTATACGCTCGCCTTTATCTTTGCGCTCCACGGTGCACCAGATCTTGCACTGACCCAGCTGCTGACGGAGACCATCGTGATGGTTATCTTCATGCTGGTCCTGCGCCGCATGCCTGCCTCTGCCGAGTCGAAGCAAGACCCCAAGATGGGTCGCCTGCGCGCGTGGCTATCGGTGGGCACGGGCCTCACGGTCACCGTGGTTGCAATGTTTGCCATCAACGCCCGCCAGTCCAAGCCCATCTCTGAGTTCATGCCGGATCTGGCCAAGGAGATTGGCCACGGCGCCAATACCGTCAATGTTTTGCTGGTGGACCTGCGCGCATGGGATACCTTTGGCGAGATCACGGTCATCATCATCGCTGCGTTGGGCGTGGCCTCTCTGATTTATCGCACCCAGTCCTTCGCCCGCGCGAGCCGCCGCCCCACCCTGCAAGTTACTGGGCGGCGCTGGCTGGCAGCCGGCGTGGAATCAGAGCAGGCGCTCAACCGTTCGCTGATGATCGATGTCTCTACCCGCGTGCTCTTCCCGTCTATGGTCGCGATTTCCTTCTATTTCTTCTTCGCGGGCCATAATGCACCAGGTGGCGGCTTCGCCGGTGGCCTCGTCGCCGCGCTGGCTCTTATCCTGCGCTACCTGGCTGGCGGGCGCGCAGAGCTGGATGAAACCCTGCCTATCGACGCCGGCCGCACCATGGGTACCGGACTCTTCCTATCCGCGGTGGCCGTGGTGGCCCCAATGTTCTTTGGGCACCCACCGCTTACCAGCGGGTACACCTCACCGGAGATTCCGCTCATCGGCAAGGTTTCGCTGCCTTCGGCGTTGGTATTCGATGCGGGCGTCTACCTCATCGTCGTGGGCCTTACGCTCTACATCCTGAATTCCTTGGGTGCCAAGTTGGATGAGGAAGAGGAAATGCGTAAGCAGCGCGCCCGCGATCGTGCCCGCTCGCTGGCCCGGCAGCAACGCCAACGCACCGCCAAGCAAAAGGCGCAACGGGCGCAACGCAAGGAAAAGAAACAAGCCGCCACAGCAAGCACAGCCGCGACAACAGGAAAGGAGAAATAAAATGGAAGCCAACCTCTTCCTCCTCCTGGCCGCGGGCGTACTCGTCGCGGCAGGCGTCTACCTGCTGCTGGACCGCACCATGACCAAGATGATGTTGGGCTTGTTGCTATTGGGCAATGGAGCCAACCTCTTCCTGCTGCAGTCCGGCGGCTCGGCCGGTTCCCCGCCTATCGACGGCCGCGAGTCGGAGCCTTACGGCGCCGAGATTGCGGATCCACTGGCGCAGGCGATGATTCTTACCGCCATCGTTATCTCCACGGCACTTACAGCCTTCATCCTTACGTTGGCCTACCGCCAGTACCGCTACCGCACGGACGATGTCATTGAAGATGACGCGGAGGATACCGCGATTGCGGCTAAGGCTGCGCGCCCTGGCAATGCGGCCGCCAACCCGGACCACGATGCGTCCAATGATCCGACCACGGGCCGCGCCACCAAGCAAGGCGATAACTTCGGACCCGAATCCTTCGAGCAACCAGTAAAGGGGGCCGACGATGAGTGAGACCGTACAGCCGCTTGTCGATGTCCTCTTTCCCTACATCGGCTACCTCATTCCGCTGCCCATTATCATCCCGGCGGTGGCCGCGGCCCTCGCCTTGATTTTTTGCCGCATCCCCAATGCGCAGCGCCAGATCGTGTTCTTCTCGCTGCTCATTACCGCAGTGGTTAATGCCATCCTCATTCTCATTGCTGATTTTGAGGGCATCCAAACGCTACAGGTAGGTGGCTGGGACGCCCCAGTGGGCATCACGCTCGTGGCGGATCGCCTCTCTGCGGTGATGCTCTTTACGTCCTCCGTGGTGCTGTTTTCTGTCATTTGGTACGCCATCTCCCAGGGCGTACGCGATGGCACCAAGGACGAGCCGGTGGCAGTCTTCTTGCCCACCTACATGCTGCTGACCATGGGCGTTAATATCTCCTTCTTGGCAGGCGACCTCTTCAATCTCTACGTGGGCTTCGAGGTCTTCCTCGTGGCGTCGTATGTGCTGTTGACCCTGGGTGCCTCGGCCGGTCGCGTGCGCGCCGGTGTGGGCTACGTGATGGTGTCCATGGCCTCGTCGATGATTTTCTTGCTCGCGTTGGGCTTTGTGTATTCCTCCGTGGGCACGATGAACATGGCCCAGATTGGCCAGCGCATGCAGGACATCCCGGAGGGAACTCGCACCGCCATCTTTGCCACGCTGCTCGTCGCCTTCGGTATTAAGGCGGCCGTGGTTCCGCTGGACGCCTGGCTGCCGGACTCGTATCCCACAGCGCCGTCGCTAGTCACGGCCGTATTCGCCGGCCTGCTGACCAAGGTCGGTGTCTACGCCATCATCCGCGCCCGCACCTCCGTTTTCACCGCCGGTGGGCTCGATACCGTGCTCATGTGGGTCGCCCTCGCCACGATGTTGGTGGGCATCTTAGGCGCGATTGCGCAGTCCGATATTAAGCGCCTTTTATCCTTTACCCTGGTTAGCCACATTGGCTACATGATTTTCGGTGTCTCGCTCGGCACCGCCCAGGGCCTGTCCGGCGCCATCTTCTACGCCGTGCACCACATTCTGGTCCAGACTGCGCTATTCCTGGTGGTCGGACTCGTTGAGCGCCAGGCCGGCACCTCGTCGCTGCGCCGCCTGGGTTCGCTGATGTACTCGGCCCCGCTAATCGGAATTTTGTATTTCATCCCAGCCATTAACCTGGGTGGCATCCCACCGTTTTCCGGATTCTTGGGCAAGGTCATCTTGCTGCAGGCCGGTGCGGATGAAGGTTCCTGGATGGCGTGGGTACTCATCGTCGGTGCCGTAGTCACCTCGCTGCTTACTCTCTACGTCATGATGCTGGTATGGGCTAAAGGCTTCCAACGCGACCGCGCCGATGCCCCGGAAGGCAACATGGCGCTCGCCCGCCCGGCCCCGCTTTCCGATATCACCGATGAGGTCGAGTTTTCCTCCCGCCAGGATGTGGGCAGGGTGCCCTTTGGCATGATCGCCTCTACTACCCTGCTGGTGGCCGCGTCCACCTCCATTACCTTCCTGGCCGGCCCAATGTCCGGCGTGACCTCTCGCGCTGCCGAATCCGCGCAAGATACTTCCATCTACCAGTACGCGGTGCTGGGCGACCGCGCGGATGACCCCACCCGCCACCTCAACCAGAAGGAGCGCTACACCGGCGGCGCGGACTCCTATGAAAATCGCCGCAGCCCCTCCCCTGAGGCGGAGCCTTCGGCCTCACCGGGCTTGGATGCCCGCACCGACCCAGAAGCCGGCGGCCGCGATTCGCATTCCACGGATGTAAAGTTCCCGGACGCCGCCAAGAGGAAGGATACTAGCGATGACTAACACGCGCTTTTCCGGCCTGCACCACCGCTTCCGCCCGTGGTTTATCATCTGGCTGGTAATCATGTGGTGCATGCTCATGGGCGAGGTCACCGTGGGCAACTTGGTGGCAGGGCTTATCATCGGCGTCGTCATTGTCTTTGCCCTGCCGCTGCCAGCCATGCCTATCACCGGCATCGACGTCTCTTGGGGCAAGCTCATTGCGTTCATGCTCCGCTGGTTCTGGGAGCTGTTCTACGCCTCGCTCAAGGTGGGCTGGCTGGCCGTGCGCCCGCAGCCGGTGCCCAAGACCGCCATCTTGGAGCTGCCCATGCGCTTGGATAATGAGTTCGTACTCTCCCTGGCCGTAACGCTGTATAACCTGCAGCCAGGCGGCACGGTGACCGATATCGACATTGCCAACCGCATGATTACCGTCCATATCCTGGACGCCCGCGATGAGGCCCAGATTCAGCGCGAAATCGGTGCCGTGGCCCACCTTGAGGCCTCATTCATCGACATCTTTGAAAGGAGCCACCCCTAATGGATCCGCAAATCTATAACGCGATTTTGCTGGTGGCCGCCGCGCTGCTGGTGGTCTCCTTCCTCATCACCGTCTGGCGCATTGTCACCGGCCCCAATTCGCTGGACCGCTTGGTGGGCATGGATGGCTTTACCGCGATGTTCCAGTGCGCGCTGGCTACCTATATGTGCTGGTCACTTAACACGACCGTGGTCTCAGCCATGCTGGTCATTGCGCTGCTGGGATTCATCTCCACCGTATCCGTCACTAGGTTTAGGAAGAGGGATAGCCAATGAGCTGGTCCTTTATTGCAGATGTACTCTCGCTCATCCTCATTATTGGCGGCAGCGTCCTCACCTTGGCCGCAGCCATCGGCATCGCTCGGTTCAAGGACACGATGTCTCGTGTACACGCGGTAAGCAAGCCACAAACCACAGGGCTTATCCTCACCATCCTCGGCGCCATCATACGCATCACTGGCGCGGAATCCTTCAGCGTAGCCGAGCGCGGGGATTTAGGAATACTCGTTTTGCTGGTACTGTTTGCCATGTTCACTAGCCCGGTAACCGCGCAGCGCACCTCACGTATTGCACGCCGTGAGGGTCTGTACGGCACCGAGGAATCCATGTCCCGCAACGACCGACCCGCCGCGAAGTCGCTGCGCCGCAAATAGGAGACGCTTTTCACCGTGAAAAAGCTTTATGGGCTTCCCACTATGGTGACTTTGCTCGCCGCTCTTATCGGCGTCATCGTCTACCGCTTCAGCATCTTCGACGGCAATAGCGCCTTTGTGTGGCGCGTTCCCCTGGATCTGAAGATTTATTGGCTCGCCGGCGGCGAGGTGGCCCAAGGCGCGGACCTCTACGATAACGCCTATATCGGCGACCTGCCTTTTACCTATCCGCCCTTCTCCGGCACTCTTTTCACGTGGCTTTCCACGCTTGACGACGCCCCCCTGATCCTCCTCTGGCAGGGCGGCACCGCCCTCGCCTTGTTCACGGTTATTATGCTGGTTCTGCGCGAGCGCGGCCTCAAGCTCTCCCCGGCAATCTGGCTGCTGGGAATCCTCTTACTGTGCTGCACCCCGGCGAATGAGCCGGTGCACGGCACCTTGTTCTTTGGCCAGATCAACATCTTTTTGATGCTGCTGGTGGCCTTGGACATCCTCCCGCGCAAGCGCGCTTTGCCGGGCATCGGAATTGGTTTGGCCGCGGGTATGAAGCTCACCCCGGCCTATATGGGTCTGGTCTTGCTCTTCCAGAAGCGCTGGTGGCAAGCGATCATCGCCATCCTTACGTTCGCGGTAACCGTGGCCATTGGTTTCGTGACCATTCCGGATGCCGCCGATTTCTGGACCGACGCTATCTTTAAGTCCTCCCGCGTGGGCGAGCACACCAACCCTGGCGCGCAGTCGATTCGCTCGGTGATGGTCCGCGCATGGGGCATCGATGGCGGCTGGATCTGGCTCGCCGCCGTGGTCGTGGTCTTCATCTTGACCTGCCTGGCGCTGCGCACCGCGATGAAGCACCGCAATAATTCCGCCGCACTTGCGCTTGCCGGCATCAGCTCCTGCTTGGTCTCCCCGTTCTCCTGGTACCACCACTGGGTGTGGACGGTGCCGCTGGCCGTCGTCGTGCTAGTTGCCGTCAACCAGGGGCTGGGCAAGCGCCTGCACGGTTTCCTCGGCGCGCAGGTCGCTGGCCTCGTGTCGGTGCTCGCCATGTGTGCGGTGACCCTGCCGTTCATCTCCGCACCCGTGTGGCTATCTGCGGCTAGCCGCTCGCTCAACCACTGGGATCTGCAGCCATGGGGCATGTTGGCCTTCACCGGCGCCGGTGTCCTCTTTATCGCCTTCTACGCGGTGTGGGGTTTTATCCCTGGCACCCAGCCGGAAGAGGAAGCGCCCAGCCCGGGCCGCCACCACCTGCCTGCGCAGCCCGAGCCCGCTACCGCGGAAACCGCTGTACGCCCAGCGCGCTCGTTTAATGCTGAGGCCACGGGCCGGAGGGGCCAGGGCCATTCACGGACAGCGCAACCCGTCAGCGATGAAACGGCAGAAATGCCCGCGGTAGGGCCGGAAACGCGCGCGTTCCCGGCGGCGCAGGACATCACCGATATCCCGGATACGCCGGCCTACGGGCGCCACTCGCGCGCAGAGGACTAGCCCCGGACCAGCCTGCCCGCCGCTTTAGAGTAGGCGGAAGGTGCGCACCTCGCGGCAGGTCTCCTCGACCACCTCGCGCCAGCTGCCAGATTCTTTGAAGAGGCGGCGCTGCCGCTCATAGCCGGCACCGCCATCGATAATTTCGTGGATGAGTTTGAGCTCGTTGATACATCCCAGCTCGCGCGCGATGGGGCTAAGCTCGTCCACCATTTCCGCTAGCTCGTCCTTGACCCAGGCCTCATCAGTCTCGCGGGAGGTAATCACCAGCGCATCCATGCCGTAGCGTGCACCGCGCCATTTATTTTCTGCAACGTGCCAGGGCTGCAGGATGGGGAGGGGCTCCGCGGCGTCGATAAGCCGGTCGTAATAGACCACCAAGCAGTGAGTGAGCGCCACGATGGCGGAGAGCTCGCGCAGGTTGGACGTCGCATCGGAGACGCGCACCTCCACCGTGCCCCACTTAGACGCCGGCCGAATGTCGAAGTGCATGGAACCGGTGTGATTAATAACGCCGGAAATGGCTTGGTCGCGCATGTAGGACTGCCACTCGGCCCAATCGCGGAATTGATACGGCATGCCTGCGGTGGGCAGCTGTTGGTACAGCATGGTGCGGTTGGAGGCATAGCCGGTATCTAGGCCTTCCCACCCAGGCGAGCACGCAGAAATGGCCAGCAGGTGGGGGTACTTGGTCATCAGTGCATTGATGATGGGCCATACGCGGTCCTCGTGGCTAACGCCCACGTGCACGTGCGTGCCCCAAAGCAGCATCTGCTTGCCCCAGTACTGGGTGCGCGCGATGATTTCTTGATAGCTGGGCTTATCCGAAAGCGGGTTCTCGCGGAAGTCCGTAAACGGGTGGCCGCCAGAGGCCCAGACGTCTACGCCCAGCTTATCGGCGGCTTCTTCCACCGCTTTCAGGGAAGTGTTCAGGTCAGCGATGGCTTCCGGCACGGTATGGCAGATGCCGGTGACCAGCTCCACCGTGTTCTGGAGGAATTCCTTTTCCAGATGGATCTCGGGATGGGCTGCAGTGACGAGGTCAATAAGTTCTGCGCCGCGCGGGACAAGGTCGCGCGTGTCGCGGTCCACGAGCGCCACCTCCCATTCCACGCCGAGCGTTGGTTCGGGAGAGCGGGCGAATTGTTCTGCCGGGATCTTCACCCATTCAGCTTAACGGGTGACAGGTATTAAGACGTGAATTTTATTTAACCTGTTCGCGCCGGTGGACGGGCGGGCGCGGAAAAGTTCAGATCACAAAAAGTCCAAGGCATTCGGCCGAAGAACTATGGTACTTGCTCTTCGGCCGGAGGGCCTTGGACTTTAAATTAGGTGCGCGGCTTGCTTAGGCCTGCGGTACCGCCAGGGCGACGACGACGGCACCGTCATCGGTTGCTTCCTTAGGCAGGTCGCGGTTCATCGGGGCGATATCGGCCTGGTAGCGAGCGGCGATCTCCTTGGCCAGAGCCTCAGCGGAGGCGTCACCCTCGGGGAAGAAGACGGTGGTCTTTGGAACGGTGAGGACATCGCCCGGCAGGTTGCCCACGTAGCCAACCTTGAAGCCGCCGCCCTTGAGGGAATCGGCTTCCTTCTTGGCCTTGTCTACCTCCTGTCTCTTATACACATCTGACGCTGCCGACGATCTACTCTGTGTA
>OJMC01000055.1_pt1 | contig 24454 bp, 23 predicted proteins | sample 1596731 | NCBI WGS metagenome assembly OJMC01 (sample SAMEA3904698, study PRJEB24821) | metagenome | biome: Builtin; feature: hospital; material: surface | place: USA | collected 2013-08-19
AGTTACCGCCGACATAAAACAACAAACAACAACTCAATACAGAACCTAGCGCCTGTGCTATCCGAAACAACGGAACAGCACAGGCGCTACTTGACGTTTTACTTCAATTGCCGATAGTTCATCTATGTGTAGAACCCACATGATCTCTAGTGTTTGGTTGCGTCCGGGCTTTAGCGTGGTATTCGAGGCTCCGTTTTGTTTTACTTGGGTGCTTAACGTCAGCGCTTTATGTTTCGCGTGTTGGTTTTGCTATTTGGTTCTGTTTGGCTTAGTTGGGTTGAATTGGATATCAGCCGTGTAATGCGTAGGGTAGAAGTTTCTGTCTTGTCCATAAAGGCCTGTAGACTAGGCCGTTAGAAACGGACGAGTTTTAATCAAGAAGAGAGTAAGGCTGAATGTCTGAACGCAGTTTCAACGGTCGTAATGATGGCGGCAACGGGTCCGGTAAAGGTGGCTCAGGTCGTCGCGGCTATGGCGCCCGTAATGAGCGCTGCCGTAGTGATCGTCGCGATGAGCGCCGCGGAGAACGCCGTGATGATTTCCGTGGAGAGGATCGAGGCGAGCGCCGCGAGAACCGCCGCAACTACCGTGATAATGACCGTCGCGACGATCACCGCGATGACCGACGTGGGAATCGAAATAACGATCGCCGTGGAGGGCGCGATGATCGTCGCGGCCGCAGTGAAGACAACCGCAATGGCAACCGTGGTGGCCGTAATCGTGATGAGCGTCGTGGTAATGGCCGCAACAGGAACGACAAGAGCAAGGCGCATCCGCAGCGTTCCGGCTACCGCGAGGAGCGTATTAACCGGCGCATGACCGATCCGGACCTTCCTTCGGACATCGATATCGAGGATCTTGATCCTTCTGTTCTTCAGGATTTGCGTTCACTGTCCAAGGAAAACATGGAGGCTGTGGCCAAGCACCTCATCATGGCTGGCACCTGGATGGACGATGATCCTAAGCTCGCATTGCGTCACGCACGTGCCGCCAAGGATCGTGCGGGCCGCGTTGCCGTAGCGCGTGAAGCCAACGGCATTGCTGCTTACCGCGCAGGCGAGTGGAAGGAAGCCCTCTCTGAGCTGCGTGCCGCGCGCCGTATCTCTGGCGGTCCTGGCCTCTTGGCGGTCATGGCTGACTGCGAACGCGGTCTCGGCCGTCCTGAAAAGGCCGTTGAACTTGGTCGTAGTGAAGAGGCTCGCAAGTTGGACCCAGACTCCGCTATCGAGCTTGCTATCGTCGTCGCCGGTGCCCGTATTGACATGGGGCAGCCGGAGTCGGCAGTCGTGACTATTCAGCGAGCTAACCCCACCAGGGAAGCACGCGGCCTTTCCGCTTGCCGTTTGTCCTACGCTTACGCCAATGCGCTGCTCGAAGCCGGCCGTAATGATGAGGCCACCGAGTGGTTCAAGCACACCGTCAAGATTGATGAAGGAGATTGGACCGACGCAACTGAGCGCTTGGCCGAAATCTAGAAATGAACATCCTCAAAGCTCACGACTCCCTCCTGTTGGACCTTGACGGCACCGTCTGGGAGGGCGGTCAGCCTCTTCAGTGCGTTGTCGACGTCATCAACTCCTGTGGCGTCCCGGCGGTCTATGTAACCAACAATGCCTCGCGTAGCCCGCAGGCGGTCTCTGAGATGCTCCGCGAGATCGGTCTACACGCAGATGCCGAACATGTGGTCACCTCTGCGCAGGCTGCCTTGGTTCTCATGGGCGCTGAGATACCAGCTGGCTCCAAGGTCCTCATTATTGGTGCGGACTCTTTCCGCGCTCTTGCTCGTGACGCCGGCTACGAAGTAGTCAACAGCGCCGATGACAAGCCGGCAGCTGTTCTGCAAGGCATGGACAAGTCTGTGGGCTGGGCACAGTTGTCTGAGGCTGCTTATGCCATCAACAATGGTGCTAAGTTCTACGCCTCGAACTTGGACACATCGTTGCCCACCGAGCGTGGCTTCGCCGTGGGCAACGGTGCCCTCGTTGGAGCTGTGGCTGCGGCTACTGGGGTAGAGCCCATTTCGGCGGGAAAGCCCGAGCCTGCCATGTTCGCCTATGCCGCCAAGAAGGTCGGCTCTAAGAAACCTCTGGCTGTCGGCGACCGCTTGAACACGGATATCGCCGGTGGCAACGCTGCAGCTATGAACACTTTCCATGTCTTGACTGGCGTCTCTGGAGAGCTGGAGCTCATCGAAGCCCCGGTAGACCAGCGACCTACTTTTGTTGGTGCGGGTTTCCATGAGCTTTCTCTGCCCACAGCGGTGGCGAAACCAAGTGCGCAAGGAGATTTCCGTGCCCGCGTCGACGGTTATGACATTGTGTTGCAGGGGGGAAACTCTAAGTCGACGTCCATCCAAGCACTGCGCACAGTACTGGAGGTTGCGTGGGCGATGCCCGAGCCGCCGCGTTATATTCAGCCACGCAGTGAATTCGCCGAGAAGGCTGTTGCGGCATGGCGATAAAGCCGCATGATCCCCGGGCCGTCATGGCGCCAGAAGAGGTTGATATTGCAATGTCTGAAATCTTGGGCGTCGAAGCGGCCTCGTTAAGCGAAGAAGTAGCCCAGTTAGACCGTGCCCACGCGGTTTTGCGTGAGGCCTTGCAGGAGAACTAATGCCACCACAGCGGCGTCGTTTGGATGCGGAACTAGTCCGCAGGAAAATTGCTCGTTCGCGAGAGCAGGCTGTCGAGATGATCAAAGGCGGCCGAGTAACGGTTGGCGGCTTCAAGGCATCGAAGCCTGCTACGGTTGTCGAGCCAGAGGTCTCCATCAAAGTCGAAGCTGACGCGGCCGATGATTGGGCATCCCGTGGTGCCCATAAACTGCTCGGCGCTTTAGAGGCTTTTGATGTTGATGTCAAGGACAAGCGTGTTTTGGACGCCGGTGCGTCCACGGGCGGCTTTACCGATGTCTGCCTGCGCAAAGGTGCCCGCGAAGTTCTATCCGTCGACGTCGGCTATGGCCAGCTCCTGTGGCGCCTGCAGAACGACGACCGCGTCAAGGTCATGGACCGCACCAACATCCGCAACCTGACTCTCGAGCTCACAGACGGACCCTGCGACGCCATGGTGGGCGATCTTTCGTTCATTTCCCTTAAACTGGTTCTTCCCGCAATCGTGGACGTTATGGCTGACGGCGCATGGTTGCTGCCGATGGTTAAACCACAGTTCGAAGTTGGCAAGGACCGCATTGGCACTGGGGGCGTCGTACGCTCGCCGCAGCTGCGTCAGGAAGTAACCCAAGACGTTGCCGGCTTTGCGCAAACCCTGGGCGTCAGCGTGCGCGGTGTTGCAGCCTCGCCCTTGCCTGGCCCGAGCGGAAATGTTGAGTATTTCCTGTGGCTCGTCAAAGACGGACAGGTAACCTCAGAAGAAGACATTGAAGACATGGTCCGTGTGGCCATCGAGGAGGGGCCCAGTGAAACGCGAAATTTTGCTCGTTCCGCACGCCAGCCGTGCTGACAACCTCGAAGCAACCATTCGCGCCGCGGAAATCTTGCAGGACGCTGGCATCAAGGTGCGCGTGAGCGCCGCTGAGCACGTCTTGCCAAATCTGCAACACGTCGAGCACACTCCGGCTGCTGCCGCGGGCTGCGAGCTCGTCCTCGTGTTGGGCGGTGACGGCACCTTCCTGCGTGCCGCCGACATGGCACGTGCCGTAGACGTTCCAGTGTTGGGCATCAACCTCGGGCACGTTGGTTTCCTCGCCGAGTGGGAAGCAGAATCGCTAGAGCGGGCGCTCGTCCGAGTCATCGACCGCAACTACGAGGTCGAGGACCGCTTGACCCTCGATATTGAGGTCTCAGACTGCAATGGTCGCTTGTTGGATCGTGGCTGGGCCCTTAACGAAGCCTCCGTTGAAAACCTCAACCGTTCTGGTGTGCTGGACGCCATCTTGGAAGTAGATGGCCGCCCCGTTTCTTCCTTCGGCTGCGACGGCATCCTGATTTCAACTCCCACGGGCTCTACGGCCTATGCGTTCTCCGCAGGTGGCCCAGTCCTATGGCCCTCGCTGGATGCCTTGTTGGTAGTACCGAACAATGCCCACGCGCTATTCACCAAGCCCTTGGTGGTCTCACCTGATTCCAAAATCGCGGTAGAGTCGGCGACAGCCACCACACCCGCGATTGTTATCCTCGATGGATTCCGCGAAATTTCCATGCCGCCAGGTGCCCGCGTTGAGGCAGTCCGCGGTGTACACCCGGTCAAATGGGTGCGCCTTGATAATCAGCCTTTCACCGACAGGCTCGTGTCCAAGCTGCACTTGCCTGTCCACGGATGGCGCGGCCCGCAAAGCTAAGTAACAGAAAGGCAGGTGTAGCTAGCGCATGTTAGTTGACATCACCATTGAAGACTTAGGTGTCATCCAACGCTCCTCGGCGGAGTTCGCCGAGGGGCTTACCGTCCTCACCGGCGAAACCGGCGCTGGTAAGACCATGGTTGTCACGGGCTTGCGTTTGCTTGCCGGTGGCCGCGCCGACGCATCGCGTGTACGCGATGGTGCACAAAAGGCAGCTGTTGAAGGACGTTTCGCCACCTCGCATCCGCAGGCAGCGGAAGTGGTTGAAGCCGTGGGAGGCGATCCCGATGAAAACGGTGAGTTTATCGTCTCTCGTACCGTGTCCTCGGCAGGGCGCTCGCGTGCCTACCTCGGTGGCAGGGCAGTACCCGCCGCTACCTTGGGCGAGTTTTCCTCAAACGTTCTCACGGTCCATGGCCAAAATGACCAGTTGCGACTCCTTGCTCCTGAGCAGCAACTCGCAGCAGTTGATCGCTCGGATCCCAAAATTGCGACCGTTAGACAGGAATATACAGAGGCCTTTCGCTTTTGGCGTGAGCTAGCCAAAGACTACAAGCACCGTACCGAGTCGCGGCGCGAGCTGGCCCAGGAAGTAGACCGCCTGCAGTTTGCGCTCAAAGAGATCGGCGAAGTCGCACCGGAGCCTGGCGAGGACGGCGAGCTGGTCACGCTTATTCAACGCTTGCAGGACGTCGACACCCTTCGTGAGGCTGCTGCCACAGCGCTGTCCGCCATCGATGGCGAGGATTCCTACGATGATGCTGAGGCCGCGTCCAGCTTGCTGGGGCGCGCCGAGAGCGCATTGGTGGGCGCAACCGATAAAGAGCTTGCAGCGCTGGGAGAGAGGCTCAGCGAGCTCACCAGCCAGCTCTCCGACATTGCTAGCGAACTTGGCGCATACCTCGGTGCGCTGCCAGCAGACCCAAACTTGCTAGAGCAGTCTCTGCGCCGCCAACAGGATCTCAAGCAGCTGACCCGCAAGTATGCCGCGGACATCGATGGTGTCTTGGCGTGGCGTGACGAAGCCGCAGCCAAACTTGAGTCGATGGATACCTCGGCCGAAGCCCTGGATGAGCTTCGTGCCAAAGTGATGGAAGCCGAGAAGGTAATGGTCGGAAAAGCCGCCGCCTTGACCAAGGCTCGTACCAAGGCCGCCAAGAACCTAGGCTCGTTGGTCTCGGAGGAAATCCATGGCCTCGCCATGCCGAACTCTGATCTCACGGTGGAAGTTCGCCAGACAAAGTACTCGAAGACGGGTGCTGACGAAGTCGAGTTCCAGCTCAACGGCAAACCATTGGCTAGTGCGGCCTCGGGCGGTGAGCTCTCCCGAGTCATGCTGGCGCTGGAGGTTGTGCTCTCCGACGGCGATGGCGGAACCCTCGTATTCGACGAGGTAGATGCGGGTGTTGGCGGTCGCGCGGCGGTGGAGATTGGGCGTCGTCTAGCGCGGCTTGCAACCTCCAACCAGGTAATCGTGGTGACCCACTTGCCCCAGGTAGCCGCCTATGCGGACTCTCACCTGCACGTATCCAAGGAGAAGTTCACCTCGGGAGTGAGCGACTTGAGCCCCCAGGAACGCGTTGAGGAGCTCGCGCGCATGCTCGCTGGCCTCGACGACACTGAGACGGGGCGTGCGCACGCGCAGGAATTGTTTGATCGCGCCCAATCAGAAGTGGCTCAGTTCCGCGCGCCTTCCACACATTGATGTCGTGACGGGGGAGAATGTGGCGCATGAGTCTGTTTTCCCGAAATTCCGATCTGCCTGGTGAACACGGCGCGCTGCGCGACTGCACGCCAGGCGGAAAGGGCATGAAGAAGTTCGCTGAAGGTGACTTTGCCGTCATCAATGCCGCCAACATTTCGCGCCAAGAAGCGCAAACGCTGGTCGACATCAAACCTGCCGCAGTCATCAACGTCGCAGAGTTCACCACCGGATCAATCCCTAACTACGGTCCGCACATGCTTCTCGACGCCGATGTCACCCTCGTTGAGGGAGTGGGCGAGGAGTTCGTTTCCAGCTTCAAGGATGGCAAGAAGGCCCGCATTAGCGAAGAAGGTACCGTCTTCGTTGGCGATAAGAAGATTGCTTCTGGCAGCATCGTCACTCGGGAGAAAGCGGAGGAGAAGTTCTCTGAAGCACAGCGCGAGCTGATCGACCACATGGAGGCCTACTTCGGAAACTCCATCGAGTTCATTCACTCTGAGGGGCCGCTGCTCATCGATGGCCTAGGCGTTCCCGATTCCGGCACGGAGATGGCCGGCCGCAAGGTCTTGGTGGTTTCTCCTTCGCAGGATCACCGCAACAAGGTCAAGCTGCTGCGCAACTTCATTCGCGAGTATGAACCCATCATCATCGGTGTTGATGGTGCTGCGGACACCTTAGCGGAGCTGGGATACAAGCCTGACTTTATCGTTGGCGACCCTTCTGCGATCAGCTCTGAGACCCTGCGCAGTGGCGCGCGGGTTATCCTTCCGGCGGAACCAGACGGCACTGCTGAAGGCCTTGAGCGCATCCAGGATCTCGGCATCGGCGCAATGACTTTCCCGGCGGCAACAGACTCTGCTACGGATTTGGCATTGCTTCTTGCTGACTACCATGGAGCGCAGATGATCGTTCAGGTCGGCGGCTCTATCGATCTCGATGATGTCTTTGCCAACGAAGCACACGCAACTCCGGCAGCCTTGCTCTCTCGCATGAAGGCCGGCACTCGGTTGGTCGATGCCGATGCAGTTATCAACCTCTATACCGCGCCCAGCTCGACCAACACCGGCTGGCTGTGGGCTGTTCTGGGTATTTTGGTAGCTCTGGCAGCAATTGTCCTCATCGTGGGACTTGGCGGTGACGCTTCCTTTGGCCAGAACTTGATTGATACGTGGAACAACATTGCATTGAGCGTGCAGGGGTGGTTTAAGTAATGGGAGCTAAGCCGCTTCTCGTCGCGGGACTTGGGTTTGGTACGGCTCTTGGCGTTGCCTTGGGCGCATTGGCCATCGCTCCGAACATGCCTTCTGGCGGGGCAGGCGGCGATGATTCTCTGCGCGAGGAGTTCCAGAAGAAGGCGCAGTCAGAAGACATTCTCAAGGCGCAAGCTGACTCAAGCGACTCGGTGATGAATAAGCTCGCTCCTTTGGTAGTCGATGGCAGCCTCGCACAGCGTCCAGTTATGGTCATTGCGACGGGGGAGGCCGATGAAGGGGATGTCCGTGCCGTTCGCGATCTTCTGAAGTCTGCTGACGCAGAAGACGCAGGACAAATCACCTTGACCGATGAGTTTTTCCGCCAGGAAGGCGCAGATAAGCTTTTGTCTTTGGTGACAAATGCGCTTCCTGCTGGAACAAAGCTCGACACCAAGAAGGTGGATGCAGGCACGCACTCCGGTCAGGCTTTGGGTGCAGCACTGTTGATGGATCCAAAGACCACGGAACCTCTTTCATCGACTAAGGACCGCGCAAATCTTTTGCAGGCGCTTCGCGACGCCGGCTACATCGACTACGAGGACGGCACTATCTTGCCTGCTCAAGCAGTGGTGTATGTCGGTGGCAAGGGCGTTTCCGGCTATTACACCGAAGCTTCAGTGAACTTCCTCAAGGCATTTGATGCGGCCGGTGGAAACACCGTGGTGGCAGCACGAGTGGAGCAGACCGCAGATGATCGAATCATTGGTAGATTGCGGGAAGAGAAGTCCGGGATTTCCACTGTCGACTCGAGCAATCGCACGGTCTCCCGTATGGCTGCTGTGATGGCGGTCAAGGAGCAGCTCGACGGCGGCAAGGGAGCCTATGGCTCCGCGGCGTCCGCTGATGCGGCTGCGCCTGCACTGCCGGAGGACATCTAAAATGTCTCACGATTTTGAGGTCGTGGGAAGCGAGCTGCTTCTCGACGCCCCGATTATCGCCGTGCGCCGAGACGAGGTAGTTATGCCTGGTGGCACCACTGCCTTCCGAGAAATCGTTGAGCATTTTGGTGCAGTGGCCATCGTGGCTATTGACGACGCGGAGCGCATTGCGATGGTTCATCAGTACCGTCGCAGCGTTGACCGCCGTTTGTGGGAGCTTCCTGCAGGATTACTCGACATTAAGGGCGAAGATGAGCTAACTGGGGCGCGCCGAGAGCTCCAGGAAGAAGCAGGTTTGGCTGCGCAGGATTGGTCGGTGCTTGCCGACATCATCACCTCGCCGGGCTTCTGTGAGGAGGCCGTTCGCGTCTTCTTAGCGCGGGATTTGTCAGAAGCGCCGCGGCTGGCCGCTGAGGGGGACGAGGAAGCAGACATGGGCTTTGCTTGGGTGGCGCTTGACGATGCCGTCGACCAAGTCATCTCCGGTGAGATTGCCAACTCCATTGCGTGTACGGGAATTCTTGCCGCGTACGCGGTGTTGCGAGGTGGTCGAACCCCGCGCAGCGTTGACGAGCCTTTCGAACTTCGTCCAAAGTCGATGGCGGGGCGTCGACTAGGACCAGACCTGAAGAAGCTGTGAAAGCGGAAGCACTCGCCCAAACGTGGCTCAACCACCTGGCCGTGGAAAAGGGGGCTTCGGCAAACACGTTGAGCAACTATCGTCGCGATGCTCGCCGCTACTTGGAGTGGCTGGCGGACAATGGGATTGATGATCTCGCGGATGTCGACCGTGGCATGGTCGAGGAATACCTGAAGTTTTTGCGCGGTGGGCTAGCCGCGGCGTCGGCAAGCAGGGCGTTGGTCGTGGCACGAGGTCTGCACAAGTTTGGCGTGGCTGAGGGCGTACTTGACGTGGACGTGGCCGGGGAGGTGGCGCCTCCCAAGAACGCTGCGCACCTGCCCGAAACACTGCGCGTGGACGAGGTAGAAAAACTCATTGACTCAGTGCCGGATGGGGAGACCGCGACGCCAATTGATATTCGCGACCGTGCGCTGCTGGAAATGCTGTATGGGACGGGCGCGCGTATCTCCGAGGTCATCGCGTTGTCCGTGGACGACATGAGCGATAACGACGGGATTCTGGTCCTGACAGGCAAGGGCAACAAACAGCGCATGGTGCCTGTGGGTTCGCAGGCACAGAAAGCGGTTGAGGAGTACTTAGTGCGTGCGCGGCCAGTGTTATCGAAGGGAAAGTCGCACGCGCTCTTCCTTAATACACGTGGCGGTGCTTTGTCGCGGCAAAGCGCTTGGGCTGCGCTCAAACTTGCGGTCCAGCGTGCTGGATTGAACAAGTCAATATCCCCGCATACGCTTCGCCATTCCTTCGCCACCCACCTGCTGGAAGGCGGCGCCGATGTGCGTACGGTACAGGAATTGCTGGGTCATTCTTCGGTGACGACGACGCAGATCTATACCCATGTCACCGCGGATTCGTTGCGGGAAGTCTGGCGCACAGCCCATCCGAGAGCCTAGGCTTGAGTCTCTGAACATTGCGCGGACGGCAACGGATCTGATGCGGATGATTCTTGCTCCGTCCTCCCGTGGGTGGGTGGTGCAATAGGAGCGTTGCTACTTGGCGCACTGGCGTGGTTCTTTGCTCGACGCGGCAAGTCTTCCGCTAAATCAAGTTCTCAGGCTGGATAGTCGCGCATTATCGCGATATTTAGGGTGAAGAGGGTACTCTATAATCACAACGTTGTAATGAGCTGTCCGCGTGGCGGTGTGAGATCGTATTTATGATCGAATTGTGGTCAAGGAAGCAGGTGTGACTGTGAGTGAAGAGGGACTGTTTTCAGCCTCTGAAGCGCAGGTTGGGCTGACTGGTCGTCCTATCCGTGAGCTGCCAGAACCGGCTCCGCTGGAAAAGCATGGTCCAGCCACCATCATTTCGATGTGTAACCAAAAGGGCGGCGTGGGTAAGACGACCTCTACCATTAACATGGGTGCGTGCCTTGCTGAGCTAGGTCGTAAAGTCCTGCTCGTTGACCTTGATCCGCAGGGTGCTTTGTCCGCAGGCTTGGGTCTCACGCATGACCAGATCGAAGACACCATTTACGACGTCATGCTTGACAGCCAAACGTCGATTCACTCCGCGATTCAACACACCTCGGTTCCTAACCTGGACTTGGTACCGGCGAACATTGATCTCTCCGCTGCGGAGATTCAAATGGTTAATGAGGTGGGCCGCGAGCACACCTTGGCGCGTGCATTGCGTCCGATTCGCCGCGACTATGACTTCATCATTATTGACTGCCAGCCTTCGCTTGGCCTGCTTACCGTCAATGCGTTGGCTTGTTCGCAGGGCGTAATCATCCCTATGGAATGCGAGTTCTTCTCCCTGCGCGGCCTTGCTCTGCTGACCGATACCGTGGAGAAGGTCTCCGAGCGCATTAACTTTGACCTGGAAGTCATGGGAATTCTGGTCACTATGTTCGATCGCCGCACCAAGCATGCGCGTGAGGTGATGGACCGCGTGGTCGAGTACTTCGGTGACAAGGTCTTTGACACCGTCATCACACGCACTGTTCGCTTTCCCGAGACCTCGGTGGCGGGTGAGCCTATTACTAGCTGGGCGCCGAGCTCCCAGGCGGCTCAGCAGTACCGCAACCTCGCTAAAGAGGTCATCGAGCGCTCCAACGTTTAGGTGCCGGCCACGTGACACAACCGGAGATTACGGGCTTTCGAATTGCGCTGCGCAATTTCGAGGGCCCTTTTGATCTGCTTTTGCAGTTGATCCAGTCCAAGAAGCTCGACGTGACCGAGGTCGCGCTTTCTGAGGTCACCGATGAGTTCGTGGAGTACACCCGGCAGCTTGGCACCACGGCAGATCTCGATGAGACCACAGAGTTTCTGTTGGTGGCTGCAACTTTGCTGGACCTTAAGGCAGCTCGTTTGTTGCCGCGCGGGGAAGTAGATGATCTTGATGACCTCGAGCTCCTTGAGACGCGCGACCTGCTTTTCGCACGTCTTTTGCAGTACAAGGCCTATAAGCAGGTTGCCGATCAGTTTGCGCAATGGCAGCGCGAAGCCCGCCGCCGCTATCCGCGGGCGGTGTCTATCGAGCAACCCTTTGTGGACTTGTTGCCACCGGTGCGCCTAGGGCACACGCCAGCGTCCTTTGCAGAGATGGCTGCCAGCGTATTTCGGCCCAAGCCGCCTGAGGAAGTGGGAACTGGGCACATTCACCAAGTGGCGGTGTCAGTGCCGGAACAGGCCGGCAAGATTCTCAGCACCCTCAAGCTTCTCGGGCAAGGGCAATGGATGAGCTTCGATGCGTTGACCCGTGACTGCACGGTGTCGATGGAAGTCGTGGGCCGCTTCCTAGCTCTGTTGGAGCTGTATAAAGCGAAGGCCGTCGAAGCCGAGCAGCCCGAGTCCTTAGGCCCTCTGGATTTGTCGTGGACCGGCCTTGACGTCGACCCAGCCGTTGTGGCAGCGGCCAACTGGGACTAGTTCCAGCAAGTAGAGGATAGGGGAGAGACCGTGCTTTTTGCGTCTCGCTAGTGGCTTGTTGGCACACGGTCTTCGTGCAGTAAAGTTGCCCGCATGGAACTTCCCCTGATTTCGCAGCAACGGTCGCGTCTTGAGTCCATTCTTCTGGTTATCGATTCACCCGCCTCCGTTGAGTCTTTGGCGCGTGCCCTAGAACTCGAGAAGTCCGTTGTCAGCGACCACTTGCGCGCCATTCAGCGCGAATTCGATTCCCGCGGATCTGGAATTGACCTCAGGGAGACTGCCGAGGGCTGGCGTTTCTATACCCGTCAAGACAACGCTGATGCGGTTGAGGAGTTCTTGCTCGACGGGTCCCAAACCAAGCTTTCCCGAGCTGCGTTAGAGACCCTCGCTGTCGTTGCCTATCGCCAGCCCGTTACCCGCGCGCAAGTCGCTGGAGTCCGTGGCGTCAACGTGGACGGCGTAATGCGCACGCTGACCGTACGTGGACTGGTTAGGGAATTACCCCAAGAGGGTCTGGCGCACCGTTATGAAACGACCGAACTCTTTTTGGAGTTGCTGGGAATTGACTCACTGGAGCGCCTGCCGGACCTGGCGCCGCTGTTGCCTGACCTCGAGCAGATTGATGCGGAGTACTAGCGCAGCATTGACTCAGAATTAGGTCAGACTAGCTCGGTATTGGGCCGGTACAAGGCATTTGGGTATTAGCACGTGGGGAAGCAGTGGGGTAGCATGGCCCAGGTAACTTCATAACTCCAATTGAAAAGGACACTTATCGTGACCCCACCCGCTCGCCGAGACGGCACACCGGAAAAGAAGAAGAGAGACAGCGACATGTTTGTCTCCAATGCGAAACCGGCCCGCCGTCAGCACGTAGACAAGCGTGAACGCGCAAATAAGAAGAAGGCCACCGCAGACTCCGTAGCTCGTGACTTGGGCGCCGACTGGTTGGTTGGTGATAACCCCAAGGGAGAGCGCCTCCAGAAAGTGCTTGCTAAGGCAGGCGTAGCCTCGCGTCGCCACGCCGAAATCATGATCGACGCTGGCCGCGTAGAGGTCAACGGCAAGATCGTCATGCAGCAGGGCGTGCGTGTTGATCCGAACGTCGATGTCATCCGCGTTGATGGCGTGCGCATCAACGTCAACGAAGAGACCCGGTACTTCATTCTCAACAAGCCGCGTGGCTTGCAGTCCACCATGAGCGATGAGCTTGGCCGTCCGTGCATCGGCGACTTGATTGGTGACCGTGTTGCAGCAGGCCAGCGCCTGTTCCACGTCGGTCGTCTTGATGCCGATACCGAGGGACTCATTCTCATCACCAATGACGGCGAGTTGGCAAACCGCCTGATGCACCCCAAGTACGAGGTTCGTAAGACCTACCTCGCTACTGTTTTGGGCGAGGCTGGAAATGGCCTCGTACGCACTCTGAAAGAAGGCGTGGAACTCGAAGACGGACTCGCCAAGGCTGACTATGTTCAGATCGTGGACAAGAACCAGGGCTATTCCTTGGTCCGCGTCGAGCTGCACGAAGGTCGCAAGCATATCGTCCGTCGCATGCTCAAGGAAGCTGGCTTCCCAGTTCAGCGCCTCGTGCGCACGAAGCTGCACACGCTCCAGCTTGGTGAGATGAAGCCTGGTATTCTGCGTGCGCTGAACTCCAACGAGCTCGCGAGCCTGTACAAGGCGGTGGGGATGTAATGGAGGAGAAGATGATTTCTAACATGCCTGAAGGCGGCATGATACTTGCCGTCGACGGACCTTCCGGAACCGGTAAGTCCACCACCTGCCGCGCACTGGCTAAGCGTCTCGACGCAAAGTACGTGGACACCGGTGCGATGTACCGCGTGGCTACGTTGGCTGTTCTGCGCGCCGGCGTGGACCCCAGCGATACGGCGGCCGTCATCGCCGCCACTGCAGACCTCCCGTTGGAAGTCTCTGACGACCCTGATTCCAAGCAGGTTCTGCTAGCAGGAGAGGACGTCTCCCGCGTCATTCGTGAAGACGAAGTCACCCGCAACGTCTCGGCTGTCTCCGCAGTACCTGAGGTTCGTCAGAACCTGGTTGAGCTGCAGCGCAAGCTCGCTTGTGAGGCACACCGTGCCATCGTTGAAGGCCGCGACATCGGCACCGTCGTGTTAGCGAACGCTCCTGCGAAGGCTTTCATGACTGCATCAGCCGCTGTTCGCGCCCAGCGTCGTCATGACCAAAACGTTGCTGCGGGTATCGACTCCGACTTTGACACCGTGCTTGCCAGCGTTGAACGCCGCGACGCTGCTGATTCCTCCCGCGCCACCTCACCACTGCGTCCGGCGGAGGATGCAACCATCGTCGATACTTCTGAGATGACCCTCGAAGAAGTCCTCGACACCCTTATTAACATCGTGAAGGAGTCCGCCAATGGCTAAGGATTTTGAGCATCAAGAAGACAATGCCGTCTCAGGCGACTTCGAAACCGAGTTTCACTATCCAGTGGGCAAACTCGAAGAGGAGACAGTCAGGGATCCACACGGCGGTTGGGCTCCTGAGGACTTCGACGCCAACGAGTTTGACTACGAGTTTGATGAGTCTGAAATCGACGAATCTGAGTTCGGTGAAGCCGACTTTGGTGAGGACTTCGACAACGACGAAGATCCACTAAGCGAAGAAGAGTGGGAGGAGCTCTCCCGCGCCTTCGGCGTTGATGATCAGCACACTGAGGAGAACCTCTGCACGGTCGCTGTTGTCGGACGTCCGAACGTGGGCAAGTCCTCCTTGGTCAATCGTTTCCTCGGCCGCCGTGAGGCCGTGGTGGAGGACCACCCGGGCGTGACCCGGGACCGAGTTTCTTATGTCGCCGAGTGGAACGGCCAGCGTTTCTTCGTCCAAGATACCGGCGGGTGGGACCCCAACGTGAAGGGCATTCACGCCGCAATCGCCCGTCAGGCAGAGCTGGCGATGAATACCGCCGACGTCATCGTGTTCGTCGTCGACACCAAGGTCGGCATTACCGAGACCGACGCGGTCATGGCCCGCAAGCTGCAGAAGTCCGAAGTTCCGGTCATCTTGGTCTCCAACAAGTTTGATTCCGAGACCATGTACGCCGACATGGCTGAGTTTTACGCTCTGGGCCTGGGCGATCCCTGGCCTGTCTCGGCACAGCACGGCCGCGGCGGCGCTGACGTTCTCGACGAGATCCTGCGCCTGTTCCCTGAGGAGCCACGCCACGCCTCCATCACCTCCGGCCCGCGCCGCGTGGCCCTGGTGGGCAAGCCAAACGTCGGTAAGTCTTCCTTGCTCAACAAGCTCACCTCGGAGGAACGCTCCGTTGTAGACAATGCTGCTGGCACCACGGTTGACCCCGTTGACTCCCTGGTTCAGCTTGATCAGCGTCTGTGGAAGTTCATCGATACTGCCGGCCTGCGCAAGAAGGTCAAGAATGCCCAGGGCCACGAGTACTACGCGTCTCTTCGCACCCGCGGCGTCATCGACGCGGCGGAGGTTTGCATCATGCTTATCGACGCCTCCGAAGAGGTCTCCGAGCAGGACCAGCGCGTTCTCAACATGGTGTTGGAGGCAGGCAAGGCCTTGGTTATTGCCTTCAACAAATGGGATCTTATGGATGAGGATCGCCGCTACTACCTCGACCGCGAGATCGACGAGCAGCTGCGCCACCTGCCGTGGGTGACCCGCGTGAACATCTCCGCTCAGACTGGGCGCGCCCTGCAGCGTCTCGAGCCTGCGATGATTGAAGCTTTGGAAAGTTGGGACCAGCGTGTCTCTACCGGCCAGCTCAACAACTGGCTGCGCGAGGCAATCGCTGCCAACCCACCACCGATGAAGAACAATCGTTTGCCCCGCGTCTTGTTCGCCACCCAGGCGTCCACGCAGCCGCCCACCATCGTTCTATTCACCACTGGATTCTTGGATGCTGGCTACCGCCGCTATCTGGAGCGTAAGTTCCGTGAGCGCTTCGGCTTCCACGGCTCTCCGGTGCGCATTGCTGTCCGCGTGCGCGAGCGCCGCGGAAAGAATTCCAAGCGCTAATCGCGATGGGGAAGCGCTAGCAGTACGGCCGTTACGCTGCGATTATACCAAAAAGGCGAGCCATTCTTACACTTTGAAAAGTGTGATGAATGGCTCGCCTTTTTGATTGTCTGTGATTCTGCCCGTTCGGATATTCTGAGAGGGCAATCAAGTATTGACTTCCAGAAAGGCTCTTCATGTTAGCCTCCATTCTCGACCCGACCTCAGCAGTCGCGATCGTCCTCCAAGTCATCATCATTCTCTCTGCGCTTCTCTTAGGTACGCGTTACGGCGGCCTCGGCCTAGGCCTTATCTCTGGCCTCGGCCTTATCATCATGGTATTCGTCTTCGGCCTTGTGCCGGGCGAGCCCCCAGTGGACGTGATGCTGACCATTATCGCCGTCATCGGCTGTGCCGCAACCCTCCAACAAGCCAGAGGCCTCGAGGTGATGATGCAATTCGCGGAGAAATTCCTCCGCGCCCACCCTGAGCGCATCACCATCCTTGCTCCGCTGACCACCTGGTTCCTCACCGTGCTCTGTGGTACCGGACACGTTGTGTATACGATGTTTCCCATCATCGAGGACATCGCGCTGAAGAAGGGCATTCGCCCGGAGCGCCCCATGGCCGTTGCCTCCACCTCTGCCCAGATGGGTATCACCGCTTCGCCGGTTTCTGTGGCCACCGTGTCCCTTGCATCCATCATCGCTGAGAACGCTGGCATCACTGGTGTTTCCTACTCCATCCCACAGATCCTCATGGTCGCCATCCCGGCTTCCCTCTCCGGCGTCCTCCTCGCTGCGCTGTGGTCACTGCGTCGCGGCAAGGACCTCGATAAGGACCCTGCATTCCAGGAGAAAATGAAGGACCCAGAGTTTGCGAAGTCCATCCAATCCTCCAGCCACTCTCTACTCGACGAGGTCTTTCCGGCCTCCGCCAAGCGCTCCGTCGTTGTATTTTTGACCGCCATCGCAGTCGTCGTCATCCTCGGCGCCTTTGATGTCCTGCGCCCGTCCTTCCCTAACGCGGATGGTGAGATGAAGGCCCTCTCGATGAACCTTGTCATTCAGATGGTCATGCTTGTCGCCGGCGCAATCATTCTCATTTTCTGCAACGTCGACAACAAGAAGATCGCCTCCACTCCTGTGTTTAAGGCTGGCATGACGGCAGTCTTCTCCGTCTTCGGTGTTGCCTGGATGGCTGATACATTCTTTGAGTCCCATATCGATGCCCTCGAAGCTAACTTGGGCAGCATTGTGCAGACCGCGCCATGGGCATACGCAATCGTGCTGCTCATCGTTTCCAAGCTGGTTAACTCCCAGGCTGCCGCCCTCGTTGCAATCGCTCCGATTGGCCTGTCCCTGGGCATCGACCCAGCGATCATCGTCGGTTTCTACGGCGCAGCCTACGGCTACTTCATCCTCCCGACTTACCCTTCCGATCTGGCCTGCATCGGTTTCGACCGCACAGGTACCACCCGCATCGGCAAGTTCGTGGTCAACCACTCGTTCATCATCCCGGGCGCAATCTCCGTGTTCACGTCCTGCGTGGTCGGCTCCCTGCTGGCATCCGCCATCCTCTAAGCAGCGACAGCTCGCGTGAGCACAAAGGCATCAGTGCGGTAGGCAATCTCCAAAGCCTGCCCCTCGGAAAAGCCCATGTGCTCATACAAATACCAGTTCAGGTTGTGTGTCATCCGGTCGTGAATCTTGGTAGTGTTACGCAGCCAATAGGAGCGAGTGTGCATCAGCTGATGGAGCTGCTCTGGAGTGAGAATATGGTTCCACTTCAGACGCAGCTCCTTTGTGATCTCCCAAGGAGCAGAGACCTCGGGGTAGAAGCCAGGTCGCTGAATATCGCCTGAGTGCATGATGCGCGCCAGCCGCAGCAACCACGGATCGGCACCAACGTCGAGGGTGTTCCACACCAGGAGCACCTTGCCGCCTGGGCGGACTATGCGATCGAATTCACCGCACGCCTTGGCGACGTCCACCCAATGCCAGGTCTGTGCACAGGCAACGGCATCCACGGAGGCGTCGCCAAGCGCAGTGCTCTCTGCCACCGAACGCCACGTAGGAACCCCCAACTGTTCACGCAGAACCCGAGTCATGTCCGGAGATGGATCGCAGGCGAGCACCTGGGGGTTGGTGAGAGTCTCCGTTAGCTTTCCCGTACCGGCACCAACATCAAGGACTGTGTGGGCGTCCGCGATGAGCTCGGCAACTTCGCCTGGATAGCTCGGACGCACGTCGTGGTAAGTATCAGCACCATGCGCGAAAGAAAGCGCTGAGCGCGTGCGGTGCGCCTCTCCCCGAAACGTTGGATTCTCCTTCTCCGAAGCTTTTCTGTAGCTGGGATAATGCGAGGGCTCAGGCAAGTGCGAAGACATAGTGAAAATAACCTACCGCGTTTGCTGGTTCCAGAAAATCCAAGGCTCTGAAATAGAATGGCTTAACATGTCGAATCTTCCTGCGCCCAAGGACCCACGGTGGCTGTTGAAAACCGTGTTTTCCCGGCGCGAGAAGACCATCCCCGCTGCGATCTTGATGTCGATATCGTTCGTGTGCAACGGTATGACACCCGTCATCGTCGGCCGTGCTATTGACGGCGCGATCGCCACCCATTCCTTCGACGCATTGCTGCGTTGGCTGGGCATTCTCGTAGCGATTTTCGCGCTCAATGCAGTGGCAGCTTGGTTTGCGCGGGGTATGTTCTCCCGTGCGATGCTCGAGGTGGGCCACGACTTGCGCATGGCGGTTACAGATCGCATTCAAGATCCGCGGGGGCATCGGGGGCCGTGCGCGTACAGCCGGTGAGCTGCTTTCCATTGCCTCCTCGGATGCGAAACGCGTGTCCGAGGCCGTCATCATGACGGTGTTTCCCGTGGCTGAGGTCTGCTCGATTGTCTACGTGGCAATTATGACTTCACGGGTCAACGTGCCCCTAGGCATTGCGGTGCTCCTCGGCGGGCCAGTGGTTGTGTGGATTTCCTTGGTGGCGGCCAAACCTTTGCGCTCACGGTCCGGTGCGCGGCAGGCGGCGCTGGCCCAAGCCTCAGCTACGGCGACAGATGTTGTACAAGGCCTGCGCATCCTGAAGGGCTTGGGCGCTATTGGCACAGTGCGCAAGCGTTATTCGGCGGTTTCTGACGCTGCTTATGAACGCACGATTGATGCAAACGGTGCGCAGGCACGCCTCAACGCGATAACGGAGGCAGTTGGTTCCATCTACGTCATTGCCGTGGCGATTGCTGCGGGAGCTTTGGCCGTAAACGGCACGGTGACAGTGGGCGAGTTGATAACCGTGGTGGGCCTGACGCAGTTTGTCATCACTCCAATGACGATGATGGGCAAAAACATTGCTTCCCGGTGGGCGGCTGCGCAGGCAAGCGGGCGGCGCATCACGGAGCTTTTGGACAGCCCGTTCCGTGCAGACAGCACGCCTCAGGCTCCGCAGTGGGGACCTGGTCTCCACGTTGTAAAGGGCGCTGCGCCGGAAGAACTCGACGGCCTACCACGTGAGCGCTTCTTGGTGGCACCCCATGCGGCTGACCTTTTTGCCGGCAGTGTTCAGTCCAATATTCATGAGGATTCCGCTGTGGCAGCTCAAGCGCTGCAGGTTGCGGCCGCCGAGGATATTCCGGGTGGACTGAGCAAGGACGTCGGGGAGAATGGTGGAGCCTTATCTGGTGGCCAGCGGCAACGCGTTGCGTTGGCACGTGCTATCGCAGCAGCGCCGGAAGTCCTCATTTTGCAGGATCCAACCACGGCCGTCGACTCCGTGACGGAGCAAAAGATAGCCGAGCGGGTCTCCCAAGCACGCGCGGGACAAACCACCGTTGTCTACACGAATGCACCAGCGTGGGCAGCAGTTGCCGAGACAGTTGAGGCGCCGCAGCTTAACGAACACACTGGGAAGGGCAGATAGCCATGCGATTTCCTACTGCAACGTGGCTGCAGGTACGGCAGAAGGTTGCCGCTCATCTGCATGCGATTGCGCACGCTAAACGCCGCAGTTTCGTGGCCTTCCTCTTGCTTATTGGCGGTGCGGTGGCGAACGTCTATATCCCTATCCTTTTAGGCCGGGTGGTTGATGCGGTGGTGTCGGGCGAAGGCGAGTTGCGCGGCCTCGCATGGATTGGCGTGGAACTCGTGCTCGTGGCGATAGCCTCGGCCGTGTTGTCCGCTGGCGGGTTCTACTTGCTCTCACGTCTTACAGAGAGGGTCATTGCGAATCTGCGCGAGGAAACCGTGGGCACTGCCTTGGGCTTGCCTGTCCACCGCGTCGAGGAGGCCGGGTCTGGTGATTTGGTCTCACGCTCAACAGATGACGTGAGTGAACTTTCCGCAGCGGTTACTGAGACGGTCCCGGTTCTGACTAGCTCGATCTTTGCGATTGTTACCACGGCCGTGGCCCTAATCTCCTTGGACTGGCAATACCTCTTGGTGGTGGCATGCGCGGGACCCATCTACTTTGTAGCGGCACGCAATTATCTGCGGCATGCACCGCAGCGTTATGCAAATGAGCGCGCATCCATGGCTGAGCGTGCGCGCCGGGTTTTGGAGACTATTCATGGCCGGGCCACGGTGCGGGCATATGCGATGGAGCAGCGGATGCGCAGCGGCATTAGTCAGGCCTCGCGTGCCGTGGTGGAAAACGGTTATAGCGCGCGACGCACGATGATGGTCCTGCAGCTGTGGATTACCGCGGTGGAGCTGGTGATGCTTGGGGTAGGTCTCTTCGTCGGCTTCTGGGTCACCTCTAGTGGTGCGATGACCGTGGGTGCCGTTACCGCGGCAATGTTGATGCTCATTCGTCTGCGGGGACCGCTCATGGGGCTTATGCGAGTGCTCGACACGGTTCAATCGGGCTATGCTTCACTAGCTCGAATCGTTGGGGTGACGGTTAATCCGCCGCTTCCAATTTCGCCGGCTGGTGCGCCGCAGCCGCGGGGTGATGTTTCTATGCGGGGTGTTAGCTTCAGCTATGACAGTAGCTATGACAGTGAGGAAAACACTGATGCGTGGGCAGTTGAAGACCTTGACCTTCATATAGCTCCTGGACAAACTGTGGCCCTCGTAGGAGCGTCCGGCGCAGGTAAGACCACCGTCGCTGCGCTTGCTGCAGGGTTGCGCGTTCCGAGTGCAGGCTCAGTGCAGGTTGATGGGATCGAGGTGTCGCGGCTTTCCGACGCCGAGCGAGTCGCCCGTCTCGCGCTGGTTTCCCAAGAGGTTTATGTCTTTTCAGGCACTTTGCGTGATGACTTGTCCTTAGCGCGTCCGAATGCCACTGACGAGGAAATGTGGGCCGCACTGCGCGGTGTCCAAGCAGACTGGGTAGACACCTTTGCCGATGGCTTGGACACCGTTGTCGGTGCGCGGGGAATACAGCTTGAGCCGGTCGCGGCGCAACAGCTCGCTTTGGCGCGCATTTTGCTGCTGGACCCTGCAGTGGTTGTCATGGATGAAGCTACGGCCGAGGCTGGCTCGGTCGGCGCGGGGGCTTTGGAGGCAGCTGCCGACGCTGTGACGGATGGCCGCACTGCGCTGATCGTTGCGCACCGACTGGATCAAGCTTCCCAGGCCGATTGCATCCTAGTGATGGAAAGCGGACGTGTTATTGAACGGGGCACACATAATGAGCTGCTAGATTCTAAGGGCCGATACTGGCAACTTTGGAACGCATGGCAGAAAGGACGTGACTAGCCCGTGCTCACTCCCAATGCCGTACTTAGAACTGCTGCTGTTTGTGCCAGCCTTTTTTTCTTGACATCTTGTGCAACGCCTGCTCCGATAAAACCGGAATCGGCGTCGCTGTGGGATAAGAATTCTGAGCTCGGAATACCGGTGTCTGCGCCTTTTGATGGCCCAGAGCCAGGGGAAAGCCGCTCCATTAATTTGCCTTCTGGGCGTAACTTCATTGTGCACGTTCCGGAGAAATACGACCCTGAGAAGCGCTGGCCGCTGGTGATGGTATTCCACGGTTGGGGCGAGGAACCCAAAGCGATTGAAGGCTACACAGAGATGAATGCTGCGCAGGCCATCGTTGTGTATCCAGCTGGCGTCGAGAAGGCATGGACGCCAGCACCGTATGCCAAGACGACTGAGGAAGAAGACCTCAAATTCGTTGCGGACATGGTTGACAGTCTGCGTGCGACTTACGCTATTGATGACAACCGTATTTTCGCAGCTGGCTTGTCCAACGGCGGTGGCTTCGCAGCGTTCCTGGCTTGCCGTATGCCGGAAACTTTCCATTCGATCGCCACGGTTTCTGCTGCCTACTACGAGGGCATCCACAAGAACTGTTCCGGAGATCCAGTGGGGCGCCTTGACATGCACGGCACCGATGACCCAGTGGTGGAGTATTACGGCGGAACCCGCCACGGTACAAAATACGATTCGGTGTCCACGGTTATGGAGACCAACCGGAAGCGCAATCAGTGCACGACGGATGTCACGACTATGCGGCTGGTCAACAACGCTTTGCAACAAACATGGATCGGCTGTAAAGCTCCGCTGCAGCACATCCGCATCGGCGGTGGATCACACATCTGGCCTGGTGGCCGCGTTGACGACAGAGTAGAGGTAGGAAAAGGCTTTGCCACTGACCGCGTTTTAGACTTCTTTGGCGTTCCGGGTAGACCAGCAGGCACCGAGGATCCGGAGTCGGGTAAAAAGACCAGTTAGTCGTCTTGAACCGATGATGCTTGCAGCTGGAAGTGCCGGAAAGTAGCCCCCGGAACGGCGGAAACCCGGCCAACGCAGATTTCGGCCACGGTGCGGAAACCAGCAGCGTAGGCAGGGCCGTTCTTAGCAGTGGGCTGTGGTAATTGAACGAGATGGAAACTGCGGTTGCCAGAGTCTTCGGCGTTGAGCTCTAAGACAGCCTGGGCTGTGGTTCCTGAGCCCGCAAAGAAATCAAGGACCACAGCGTTGGGTCCACCGGCAATGGCTACGAGATGCTTGATGAGCCGGACAGGCTTGGGAAACTCAAATACTCCTTGAACACCCATGACATTTTCAGCGTCGCGTCGTCCAGCGCGGGTTACTCCGAAACGCTCCCCGTCCAAGATTGAACGGGGACGAGCCCCTTTCTTTTGATAGTTCTTGGTATAGACAAACCCCCGCCGAAAGACGAGCTGATCGTAATTCGCTGCGACCTTTTCTCGTCCCCACCGCCAGCGCGCGACCTTCTCCTTACCCGTGGGTTGGTCAGGCCAGTACTGACGGCCTTTCTCATCCGTAATGGGGAAGTCGAGGGTCGGCAGGTATCCCAGCGTCTTGGAATCTAGACGAACCAGTGAGTAGTTTCCGCGCTCGTCGCTGAAGTTATAGTTTGTTGATGTGTGCGCGCCCTCGTCCACATTGAAGCCAGGGTTATCTGGTGACTTGGCGTAACACAAAATGTATTCGTGCTCTACAACGGCATACTTCGAGTCATTCTTGCCGGTTCCGCCTTTCTTCCAAATCAATTGCCCGGCGAAACAGTCCTCTCCGAAGATCTCATCCATGATTTTGCGCAGGTTCGCGCATTCGTCTTCACCAATCGAGACAAAAATGAATCCTGTCTCCTTTAGAATTCCTCTAGCTAGAAATAGGCGTGGGTACATCATGGAAAGCCATTCAGTGTGCCATTGTCCGTAACTTCCGGACCCCATTTTTCGCCTTCGGCGGTAATTGTCCGTGTAAACGAATTCTTTGCCTGTGTTATACGGCGGGTCGATATAGATAACGTCTGCCCTAAAGCCCTCTGAGCCGAGCACCTTGAGCGCATCCAGGTTGTCGCCTTCAAAAATAGTATTTGGAGAGTCTGATTCGCCATTTTGTGCCACCTTGTGTAGTGCGGTGGGTGTGTGAGCTAATTGGGCGGCGGAGTTCTTGCCTGGCCACACGAGCCCAAAGAATTCCTCGGTTGCTTGCGTAGCTGCAGAAGGAGACGAATCCGCAAAAGAGTGAAACTCAGTGGGGGATGAGCTGTTTGTGGAGGGTGTTGGCATAGTCCGCGTAGTCCTCGGCTGTTATTGAAACTTTCGGTATTAACGATACTTTGAGCTCTACTAGGTGCCCGCTTAGGTTCTAGTTCCGAGGATTGCCCAAAACAAGTACCGGCATTAAATTCTTGACCTCTTACGGTAGCACCAGGAATCTTTGATCAAGGGTTTAACTAAGAAGATTTGCGGGAGCGAACTCACTTAAGAATTTTCTTATGGCAGGAAGGCGTATTCGTATGTACGGTGGGGCACGTGTTCGTTCAGCCAGTCTTGGTTGCACCGCGAACATGTTGAACGTTAGAGCAAGAAAACTTTCGTTGGGAAAGGCTGAGGCATCTTATGGGTATTTTTGATAAGGCTAAGGACGCACTCAACTCGGAAAAGGGAGAGCAGATCTCCGATTCGGTGCTCGACAAGGGCGCAGAGGTAGCGCAGGACAAGCTGGGCGAGGACAAGGCTAATCAGATCAAGCACGGGCGCGACAAGCTGGATGACCAGATTGGTAACGCTGGCGCTTAAGTTTTAACTAGACATCTTCAGCCGTCACACTGGCTGTGGACAACGACGGCCCCCGTGGCATTAAGCCAAACGGGGGTCGTGATTGTTTATTTGGGCCTTTTGAAGAAAATATTTTGGGCTAAGCAGCAAAACGAATAGGCTCCAAGCAGAATCTGCTTGGAGCCCAGCCTTTTGTGAAACCACCCCCTCACCTGCAATGACCAGCACCGACACGGTGGTTTCTGTCGGTTTCCGTGGCTGGTGTCGATTTGGGGTAGTTGGTACCGCGAGTCCGCGTAGTTGGTACCGGGGTTCC
>OJMC01000057.1_pt1 | contig 22629 bp, 23 predicted proteins | sample 1596731 | NCBI WGS metagenome assembly OJMC01 (sample SAMEA3904698, study PRJEB24821) | metagenome | biome: Builtin; feature: hospital; material: surface | place: USA | collected 2013-08-19
CCTTGCCAGCCAACGCGGCATCAAGCCCCTCGACCTGCCCAGTGGTATGCGTATGGCTCTTATCCGACTTAGAAGCCAGGGCGGAATCAATACCGGTCAGGCGTGCGTCTAGCCCCGTAACCTGCGCCGTGGTATGCGTATGAGTCGTAGGCGGGAAAGCGGCTGGCTTGCCCTTCACCTCATCCCACGTAGTAGGAAAAGCTTCCGGCTTATCTTTTACCTGCTCCCATGTCGAAGCTAAATCAGGCTTACCAGTCACCTCATCCCACGTATGTGTGTGCTCTACAGCAGCTTTACCATCCAACGCCGCCTGCAACTCATCAACGTCCCCGACTGGGTGAGTATGCGCAGACGGCGGAAACGTCGCTGGTTTATCGTCAATATCAGCCCACACGTGATGGTGACCAACCGGGGAATAATTACCCTCAATAGAATTAGCTGTCTCCGTGGCTTTCTGTGCCGCCCGGTCGGCCTCCATCTTCGCCCGATTAGCTTCATTGGTGGCGGTGGTCGCGGATTTTCCCGCGTTCGTCTCGGATGTTTTCGCATTCTTAGCTGACGTAGTAGCTGCGTTAGCTTGTTTCGTAGCGGTACCGGCTTGTGTGGTGGCGGTTTCCGCTTGGGTAGTCGCAGTGGATGCCGACGCCTGCGCCGCCGAGGCCGATGCAGCCGCAGCATCCGCATCAGACCGGATTGCAGATTGTGCAGACTCTACAGTCTTCGACGCGGCCGTTTGGGCATCGCTGGCTGACTTCGCTGCCGCATCCACATCAGCTTTTATTGCGGCCTGGGCAGTAGCCACAGTTTCGGATGCCGCATTCTGGGCATCACTAGCGGACTTTGCTGCCGCGTCTTCAGACTCTTTCGCGGCGGCCGCGGATTCTACAGCCTTATCGACATCAGCCTTTATTGCGGCCTGTACAGAAGCAACCGCCTGATCTGCTTCCGCACGCACAACATCCTCCAACGGGATGCGCGTCATAACATATGTTCCAGCTTCGGACGTTACGGTGACAACGAGTTCGGACCCCTCGACAGTGATCGACTTCAACCCCACACCGGCCGGGCCGCGCACAATCGGCTCAGACGCGCCCGCAATCGGGGACACCAATGTGAGGTCAACTTCCCCACCAGGTACCGCATCAAACATGACAGGCTTCAGGGTGAATGCCCAGCCGCCCGCCTGCATGTTACTGAACGCGGCTTTCCACTGAATCACATCCGGCTGGACACCCTCACCACCGGCTGCTAGGTATACACCCTCTTGCCCACGGTGCATGATGATGCCGTCACTAATGCGGCATTCGATAGGTGCGAGCACAAGTGATTCAGGGCCTTTCGGCCCCGCATACTGCACCACATCACCGGCTTTAAGCAGCGGCGTGAAAGTCACATTGCCGTTAACCTTCACAAAATCTGGATTCGCATCCGAATCCGCACCATCGATTACAACGGCGCTAACAGCACGTTTAACCCTTGTGTACTGCACTTTTGCCCCCTTGTGGGTTGATTACCAGCACAGCATGGCAGCGGACGGCAGTTGTCCATCACTGGATTTCACTAGTGCGGGAAAGTTGGCGGACGGAGAACTCTGTGAATTGCTCCCCTGCTCTCGTGTTATCGAAGAGCTTGGAGCTGTCTTTACTGATATAAGCCGAAACGTAGGCGTACCCTCCGGCTTCACGAATATGCACGATGGTGCAGACTTCCAATGTCTCCGAAAAACCATCATTTGCAGACTGTGCCGACCTCGTGACCCACGTGCCGTTCGGGGCATCACGCACCTGCACATCCAATCGGGTGGTACTCGATCCGACCGAGAGGACAGTTTCGGGTGGCATCATCACACGGGCGCGAACCTCCCAATCCCCAGGAGATTCAAAAGAGATATATGTCCCGCCATCGTTAAGAGTCCCCGTATGGCATCCAATCATTTTACCCGTGACCCCACCCCACGTCAGTGGTTGAGTAACACCAGCCCGCAGATCCAGCACACTAGTCATGTACAGTGACCCATGATTCTGCACGAACAACAGATTGACACTACGCGCAATCGCATCCGAAGCCTGATTGGTTGCCTTAATCGCCTTAGTGTTCGCCGTGCTAGCAGACGTAACAGCCGCCACAGCCTGATTCGTAGCCTCAATAGCCTTAGTGTTAGCCGCCGTAGCCTGCTCCAAGGCGCTCACAGACTTATTCGACGCCTCAATCGCTAGTGAGTTCGCCTCAGTCGCCGTATTCGTCGCCTGCAACGCCTTATTCGTCGCCTCAATCGCCTTAGCATTAGCCCTAGAGGATTCATCATTCGCAGCCGTAGCCCGCTCCAATGCAGAAATAGAATTACTATTCGCCTGGGATGCTTTAGTCAAGGCTTCAACAGCATCATCCGTAGCCTTAATCGCTTTAGTATTCGCAGCAATCGCAATCTGCTTGCCCTCATCCGACTTCAAATCAGCAGCCGCAGCCTGCTCCGAAGCCGCCCTAGCATCCTTAAGCGCACCATCGGCATTAGTACGCGCAACCGCCGCATCCTTTTGCGCCGACTCCGAATAAGCACGCGCCCTCGCCGCATCCTCACGCGCATACCTGCCATCCAGCAAAGCATCTTCAGAATTCTGCAACGCATCCGAAGAAGCCTTAACCGCCTTCTGTGCCTCAACCACAGCCTGCTCAGACTGGATACGCGACGACTGCGAATCCGCAATAGCCTGCTCGGCCTTTTCAGTCGCCCGCTCCGACTCCTTTAGCGACTCTAACGCATGTTTCTGCGCATCCTCAGCCATCGCAAGAAACTTCTTCGAATCCTCCAACCTGTCCTGCGCCTGTTTCAGCAATTCATCAATAGTCGCCTTTTTCGGCATGACCTTATTCAACGAATCAAACAGGTCAGGGCGGATACCCCAAGTGCGGTCACGGGAGCCAACATTCGCAGGATTAGGCGGCTGCTTATACTCCGGCTCACCAGCAAGCCACGGGTCAATACCGCCACTAATATCGGCCACAACGCCCCCTAGTTGAAGTTAGTGTTCACAGGCTGCGCCATAATCGCCAACGATGCACCATCACGAATAAACGACCACGAACCCGTGCCCTGCTTCTTCTTCAGCACCACATAAAAAGTGGTAGCCGTATTAGCCTTAACCACCCCATACGACGCGCCAGGCGTAACCAGAGCATCCGACGATGCGGTAATAACCGACGGCCCATCCTGATTCACCGTGCCAATAGACCTACCGACCACATCACCGGACTGGGCATTACCTACCCGCACCTCAGCATCCACACGGATACCCAAACCGGCCTTAATATTGACCTGCCCATTGATAACCAATGGTCGCCAGTCATAAGACAGGCCCGGCACAGTCACCGACGCGACCAGCTGGTCAGATTCAATCTCCCCATCTGCGACCGTAATATCCACAGACTTGAAATCGTTCGGTGACAAAATCCATGGCCCGGTTGGGGCGAGTACCGTGCGCGGCGCCCACTTCTGCCCTGTCCACATCAGCGATTCACCAATCAATGGTGCACGCGCCATGTCAACGTCCGGTGAATCCGCAAGCTTTCCGGCATCACCTGGGTCACCTTTAAGCCCGGGCTTGCCTTGTGGGCCTTGTGGTAGCACGAAATCAAGGACGAAAGAATCTTCGGTACTAGCTGCGTGGTTAATGCTTACCGACGCATCGCGGCCAGGAACCACGGAGCCAATCTGCGGGCGTGGTGTCTTACCCGGCGCGCCAGGCATGCCAATAAAATTAGGGATCTCTAGATAGTCCCTACCGTCCCACACCCAAAGACTACGAGAATTCACATCCGGGTACGCGGCACCCGCATCAACCTGACGCAAATCAGTCGGCAATTGTGACTTCGATGTAATCAGATTACGGAACCACAGGCCGGGGCCGGGGTCGCCCTTTTCGCCCTTTTGGCCGCGCAAGCCACGCGGTAATTCAAGGAAAGCAGCCGACGGGGTGACCTCGATAATGGCGCGCTGAGTCGCCAAAACATCGCTCGTATCCACCCACTTCAAAATGAGTTTCGTTTCCAGGTCACCATAGGTAGGCACAGAATCGGCCATAGCAGGGTACTCCTAACAGCAGGGTGCTTTAATCACCCATAAGGAAACATCCTGCTAGCCGTTGTCCACCTGCTAAAAGTCATTTTCCAGCTCGTCAGGAACCGGAAGCTCACTAATAGATTCCGGGTGCTTCAAGCGCCACTGTCGGATGTGGTGAACCGCGATATAGTAGCGGCTTTTCCACACCTCCAATTTTTGCGCTAGGCTAGCGACCTCTTCGCGCAACTCCTTAATAGATGCGTCACGCTCCTGCAATTGTTTATTCGTCCAGTCTTTCATCTCATCGGTGAAAGCTTTCCAATCCGGCCCAGACTGCTCAATCAATGCTGTTTCACGCTGTGACTTATTCGCCGCCTTTTGGCTAATCCACGCGAATACGCCGCCCACAACAGGGACGCTAAGGGTAGCGATGATGCCCAATAGCCACTCCATAATCTACCCCCTACGCGTGACGCTAATCCGCTTTAGTCCCCAATAGGTCAGCCAGACGATACCGATATAGCCGATTGCAGATACCCATGCACGTTCCGCAACCCCGAATACGCTATTCAGGATGAAACTTGCGCCCCACGCGGCATGTAAACCGGATGCGATGCCTACATAGACAGATAAGATTCTCCCCTGTTTGAATGCCGGGTACACTGCCATTAATCCGACGGTGATCCACAATGTGGCATTCAAGTCCATGGGGAGAATCCCCTCGACGAAGTGCGCTGGTTTACGCTCCGGATTGACGAACAGTGGCAGGTAAGACACGCCGCGAACTAATGTGAGTGAGCCAAGGATGACAGCCAAACCAGCATTGCCAGCAAACCAATCATCTGCACGCTTACGTGCATCATTAACCGCATTCCAAGCGTGTTTAGCCTTGTGCCACATGATTAAGCCCCAGGGTAAATACCCGGCTCATTACCGGAATCAACAGTAGAAACAATTTCCGGCTGCTCCTGCTGCGGGAACCGCTTAGCCAAATCCTCAACCATGCTGCGCAACTCATTAGCCAATGCGCCAGCATTACCGGCCTGCCTGACCGCATCCAGCACATCATCCTTAGTGGCCTTATCATCGGAGCCTCGATGCGTCTTAGTACCCGCAAAAATCAGGGCAAACGTGCCCAGATAGCCAGATGCGATAGTCGCCGTATTTATGATGCCGTCGAGCTGTTCTTTGGTGACAATGCCCGTAGTCAAGGCGATGAAGATGAGCGCTGCGACGACGTAGTAGGCAATCTTGCGGTATTTCCATGCGTTAGCCATTACTGTACCTCCGGGTTGATGGGGTCTTTATTATCTGCGAGTGCTTCCACGGTTTGATTGAGGATTCCCACGGCCTTAATTAGCTCCGTGAAAGATTCATTCAAAGCACGCAACGCCTCATCCGTAGCGTCCGCACGCTTGCCCTGCGCATCAATATTGAGCACAAGCATTTCCACCATCGTCAACCCGCTGTTAGCGGCCTGCTTTTTCTTCGCCGCCGCCAATACGGAATCAAAAGACCAACCGTTAAAAGTTGGTTCGCCCTTGCTGTTGGTGCCCGGGCCTGCCAACTGGTCTAGGGTGAGCTTGATTCGCTTCTGGTCAATGTTGCTCAATTCGAGTTCCTCTTTCTTAAGGGTTGGTTTACCTGTGATTAGGGCTTGGAGGTCTTCGCGGGTGCCACGGAACGCATTCACATCAACGTCTGCGAATCCTGCGACCTCAGCCTTAGACCCGTACTGCCACAGCACGGGTTTCTGGTTACCTAGTGGGTAGTTCCACTGGCTAGCGTTGTTTCCGCCACGGGCTGCATACACCTGCGATGGGGAGCCATCCGGGTTAGACCCGTAGGCCGCGACCCAGAACGCACCGAATTCGTGCGTGGCTGGTTCGGCGGGGGCTATCTTCCCCTCCCAGTACGGGACGTAGGAATAACAGCCAATTACACGCACCCCGGCGGCTTCAAACAGGCGTTTAGCTTCGCGGATATGGTTCACGTGCAACCCGGCGGGTGTTTCGCAGTCCAGCCAGATGGGGCGCTTTAAATCACCCATGACATCCAATGCGGTGTTTACCTGCTGCGCGATGCTGCTGCCCTCATTAGGGTTACGCAGGTAGTGGTACGCCATGGTGAGTAGGCCATGCTGTTCAGCATCCAGAATATGCGAGCGGTAACAAGTATCGCGGTATGTGCCGTCCGTGGTGCGGACAATCACAAATTCCATGCCCTCACGCTTAGCACGCGACAAGGCCATGCCATTCTGCCAAGATGAAATATCAATACCTAGGATATGGCCCGCCGCTTGTGGCTTATTCTCCACAGGTGCCGGGGTGCGCGTCGCCGCTGCAGTTGAGTACGCATACCCTTTGGGCACAATCAGCGTGCAAATCTGGTCGAAGCTGATCCAGTAGCCGTAGGGGGCGAAACCACTATCAGCAATCCACAGTCTGCGGCCGCCCTTATCCGAATAGCCCAGCGCGGCGATGTAGTGGTATACCACTCCGCCGCCATAGGCGGGTGACTGTGTAGACGGCGCAACAGCACGTGGGTAGTTAGATGGCGGCGCGACAATGTTAATAATCACACCATGGCCAGCATTAATTGAGCCGGTCATCTCCCGCCACATCACATCCTTAAGCGCCGCATCCGGGTAATTACCCACATCACGATGACGGTAGGATGCGCCCGGAATATGCGCATTCAACACACGCGGAAACTGGCCAATATAATCAGTGCCGTTAACCGTGGTGCCTAGCCCTGCAGCAAGCGCTGATTCTGGGATGGTTTTACCCGTCGCCGCCAAAATAACATTCTGCGATGACGCCGGGCCGCAATTATAGTAAGTGTCCTGTTTTACCTGATTACGGGAATATGAAAGAATTTTCTCCAAGGCCGCCCCCTTTATGGATGGCTCAATGATTTACCACTGAACCATCCCAAACAGGGGGCGTTGTTTAACCTGCTAGGCCCAAATCCCTAATCGTATCCAACCCCTTAGATAGCTTGTCGGTGAAATCTAGGTACGGGTTAGACACGTTCTTCCGCTTACCGATACGCGGGCTAATGCGCATACGCTCCTCACGCGAATCTTTCACCGTAATACCAGTAATAATATCGCTCACCACCACGCCGGATAGGTGTTCTTCGAAAGTCACGCGGTCGCCAACCTTGAAGCCGTAACGCACCTTGCCATTCTTAGCAATCTGATCATTACCCAAGGTCTTAGACACGCTATGGCCCATGGTGATCTCTACCGACTGGCCGCCCTTGGCTTCCAACAGGGCACGCTCAGCCAATGCCTGCGTATCGAAAGTAAAAGCGCCAGCCGTGGACTGTGTAAACGATTCACGCAGGTGGAATGGCCCCATGTGCGCGGCACGCTCCACATCCCTACGGTCAACAAACGCAAACAAAGTATCCTCAACCTGCTTATTGAGAAAATTGCCGACCGCGCCGCCAAGCAATGCGCCAATAGGGCCAAGCGCAATACCACCAATAGCGGCCAAAATGCCCTGAATAGCAAGGTCAATACCAAAATTAAGCGCTTCATTAACAAAATCATCCGACTTACCGCCAACAATGGCACGCGCCGCACCCGGAGATTTACCAGACAGCTTAAATTCGTCAATCTCACCAGCTCGGGTACTGAATCGCACATGCTCACGCTTCACAGCGGGGCGAACCGCAATCACCAATCCTGGCACCGATGGCCCTGCAATAGGGGCAGAATGCGGATTAAATACTTGGTCAAGGTCAGCCCACCGCAGCATACGGCCACGCGAATATGCATCACCCCGCACCAAAGGCACAATCTTGCCCTCTGGGAATGGCTGCCCCGGCCACCACATTTTGCAATAGAGGTCATAGTCATGCTGGTTTAATGCATCTTTCAAAAGCGCATCCAGGCTCGTCATGCGTGCAGCCACATCGATACGGACTGAATTGTCCCTATCCATGGTTGGGGGCATGACAATGTAGACAGGTACGCTTGAGCGCGGCAGGTTGCGCGACAGGTAGTGGTACACCACGTTCTGCAATGGGCCTTTTTGATGGTCGCGCTTCTTCTGCACATTAAGGCTCATGTTCGGGGACGCAAAAGCCAAAATATTAGCCAACTGAATTTTGTCATCAATCAGCGTCAGCGTGATAGTTTCACGCCCCGGCTTGCCCGAAGCAACATAGGAATCCACCCGGCCTGTCCAGTACCAGCCGTTATACTCCGCAGTGACCGGCACAACATCCTCATGGGCCTGCATAAGACGCTTAGCCAAAGGATGATCCGCAGGGATAGTGATAGTGCCAGTACCCGCATTGAATCCAAATTCTTCGTTTAATTCGACATCGATGTAGCCCGTCAATCTCATGTGCTGCGTGTAGTCATTATTGTGCACCATGATGTTGAGCGGGTTTGGGCCGTAGCTCTCATTAATATCAGCTACCATGCTTGCTCCGATCGTGGCGTGTACGAGACCTGACAGCGGAACGACGGCCCGGCATTAATCGGCCGAATCACCAACGGGGTGACCGCATCCCTATTCACACCGCGTGGCGGCAAAGGCGTCTTCCAATAATGATCCGGATAGAGTGGCTGCAAATCCTCACCCGCACTAGACAGGAAAGATGGCCATAATTCATCCGTATCAACCCAAAATCCCTCAACCTTATAATTCAGGTATCGAGCTTTCACGCTTCGCGGATCTGGCAACAAAAGTCGCTCATCACCCACACCGATATAACACCCGGAATGCTCACCCGTGACAGCCCACTTCAGCCACGCTGGCTGGTCACCCATATTCAGCATGTGCGCCTTAGGGGCCGTCTCACGGGTAAACAGTTTCACCTCATCAAACTTCTGCCAAAAAGACCTATCAGACACAAACGTGACCAGCTCGCCAATCTCCCCCACGCGGCCCGGCATCTGCTCAAAATAATTAACCTCACTAATAGACTCGACACGAACGTCAATCCACCAGTAGCCAGATTCTTTAGAAATAGCGAACAGTCGGCATGTTTCACGTCCACGGCCCAACGATTCACGCCACAAAGAATGCTGCCTCCTAGCCCACGTAGACGAGCGCGGATCACTTACCCACACCTGCAATGTAATCGTGGCCTGCTCATCCGTGGTGCCCTTATGCACAGCACCATCCATGCCCGTAATCTTCTGCCAATCATGGGTAAACGGCGCACCCTGCAGCCCCGTGGGTGGCACATTCAACCGCACAGGGGAACCAGGGCCACCAAACCACCACCGTGTTTTACGGTCAGCGCCTACCAGAAAGAATCGCAGTAGGTCGTCGTCTTCGTACTCATCCTTACGACCCCAAGACAGATCTGTTGAAACTAGACTCATAGCATGAAACTCCTCATGGCTTTTCCTAGCTCACGATGAGCGTTATCCAACTGGCCCTGCAGATACTTCTTCGGATCCTCAATCCGCACCGGCCCGTTAAACACGGCACCGACACTGTTCTGAATCTGCTTACCGGCACGGTATTTCGCAGCATCCATATTCAGGCCCATAGCCTCAGCACTAATCGTGCCACCGGTCGAGAAATCCAATCTTCCCTGCATCAGCCCAGGCAAACCAGAACCAATGAGATTAATCATGCTCATCACGTCGTAGCCAAGGCGCTTACCGGTCTCTAGCCAAATATCAGTCGAGCGTGCACGCTTATCACTAGATAGCGGGATGTAGGCTTCTGGGCCAGCCTCAGCCCACAACACAGCCGACGACCCATCATTAATCTGTGCCTGGCGTAGACCGCCAAGGATGCCACCATTAGCCATGGGGATAATATTGCCCGCCACTGGGCGCATCGCATCCGCCAGCAATCCGCGAATATCACGCAGTTTCGATGCCGCACCACTGCGCGTAATCTCGCCCATCAGACCCAAATCACCACTACGCGATGTATTAGCCTGGGCATTGACTGCCTTAAGCTCAAGTTCAGCCTGCTTCGCTTCAAGGTCACGGATTTCTTTTTCGAGCTTGGCGATCTTCTCCTTAGTTTCCTGAACTTTCTTCTCTGCCTTATCGACCGCTTGGTCTGCTGCTGCCTTTTGCGAATCCGTAGCGGTCTTGTTGCCATTTTTGTCGGTCTTGTTGTAGGTTTCGTCACGCTTCATCTTCTTGATGCGCAAATCTTCCTCCGCCAGCGGCAGATCACTCTTTGCATCTTCGAGTGACGCGTGCTTCTTTTCCAAGGACTCCAAAGCCTTTTTAGAATCCTCAGTCAGCTTATCGCCGCTTTCCTCCGCAGCCTTGGAATACAACCCCACAACCTGGCCCCAAGAAACGATGTCATCATCCATCGGCTGGCCGGTATGCAGGCTGTAGAGCGCGGCCATAGCCTCGAGGAATGAACCATCCTTAAGCAGGGTGCCAGTACCACCGTTGAGTTCACGGGCCTGCTTCCCAGACGTGATGGAATCATCATCAAGGGTGCTACGCATCGCATCAAGAGTGCTGCCCACACCCGGCGCGCCAATAACACCATTCAAGGAATCGTAGGCATCCAAACCCTCAGTAGTTAATGGGGTAGCGCCACGCTTGTAGTACCAATCCGTGAACCCACGGCCCTCCAACGGGCCAGCAGGCGCACCAATAGTGAAACCGCCACCGGTGTTACCGCCGGATTCAATGAATGTGCCGTCATCCAACTGCATGGCGGTGTGCCCGCCGCCCGGGCCGCCGTTATAGAACGCGACGCGAATATCACCAGGGCCGCCCTTGCCGGGCTTGTAGCCCTTAGCCTGTAGCCATGCGGCCTCGCCAGCGGTGGCGGTACGCGAATTCCACGGGTCAAGGCCCTCGGAAGTATTCACTGCTAGGGAAACAGCGCCAGAGCAATCCACGCCCGCCGGTGACCAACCACCAAAGATATAGGGGGTGTGGTTCATGAATTGAAGTTTCTTCTTCACCACAGACGCAGGCAGAACAGCACCATCTGCGAATGCTTGCACTTCGCCGGTCTGCCCATCGATAAGCTCGTACCCGAACATCCCAGCCACCTTGGACAGGATTTGCTCGGAGCGGTCGCGCTTATTCTCTGCCAGTGGAATGTAGGCCTCACCGCCGGTTTCGGATTCTGCGAATACGCGGTAGGAGCCTGCGGGGGCGATGTGCGCCGTGTGGGATGGTTCGTGATTCGATTTCCGGCGGCGCTCTACAGCACGCGCTACACCACGGTCACCACCATTAGCGAACGTCTCAACCGGGGCATCAATGCCACCATCGGCACGCTCGAAAATATCCCTAATGTGGCGCGTAATGCTAATCATGTGCTCAGACACCGTGTTTGTGCGCTCGCGAGACAGGGTGGTCTGAATGTGCTGGCGGGTGGCCTCCGCATTGTCGGTGATTTTTACAGTGCCGTCGCGTTGCTTTTCCGCCTCAATACCCATCGCTTTGAGACGATCCACAGTATCGCCAGTGTTGTCAGCGATGATGACGTTGCCGTTGCGGTCTTTCGAAGCCTCAAATCCTAATTGGTCGAGGCCCACCATCACATCAGCCATATTGTCGAAAATGTGGACGTGGCCAGTCTTATCAGCGTTACTGGTAACAGCGGTGCCCATCTCAATTTCGCGGGCGATAACATCCGCAATGTTGTCGTTGATGGTGACCTGGCCGGTGGTTTCGTCCTTGACGGCTAGCCCAAGGTCAATGAGGCGTTGCTTTACATCATCGGCATTGTCGGTGATGTCCATGCGCCCATCTGGCAGTGCGGTGACCTTAGCCCCTAGCTGGTCAAGGGTAGTCAGTATGTTTTGGCCTTCGGGGAACTCAATGTTCACACGACCTGAACCATCATCGAGGCGCTTAACTTCTAGGCCCAGCTCTTCCAGCTCAGTCTTAACCTTCGGAGCCATGGAGGATACCTGGATCGTCTTCTCATCCGGCACGGCGACAATATCATCACCCAGTTTTTCAAACACGGCGGTGGTGTCATCAACCTGGTTCTTCAGTCCGTTGAGCTTGTCGCGCAGGGCATCTGCCTTGACGGACTCCAAATCACCGTTAAGGCTTCCTACCTCCTTGCCTAGGGTGATGGCAGATCCGGTAGTGTTTTCCATCTCCTTAGACAGTGCATTCCACAAGCCTTGGTGGCCTTGCCACATAGCCCAGGACGAACCATTAATCTTGTCCATTGCGTCCTGGTTGCCCATCAACGCTTTTCGGACATCTTCCGCGCTGATACCGGCCTTTTCCATGTCCTTCGCCATGGACTGGTAGGTGTCGGAACTTTGCAGGGCAGCATCCACCGCACCCTCGGTCGCTACCTTCACCTCGCGCATCGCATCCGCGTTACCATTCACGGCATCACGCACAGTGTCCTGGGCTAACCCAAGTTCGCGGGCTGCTGCGGTAGCATCGGATTCCTCTAGGCGTTTGTTAATCAGCTCTTGGGTTTGCTCAGTGATAGCGCCCGTGGTTTCGTCCAGGCTGGAGCGCAAATCTCGCTGTGCTTGCTCATGCTCTTCCTCAGCCTGCTTCGCTTCTTGATGCTTTTTCACCAATTCACCAATAGCCCAAGATGCGCCCATAATGGCGAGTGACCAAGGGCCACCCATAGCATCAATAAGTCCGCCTGCGGCCTTACCCACACCACCCATTGCGCCCTTCATGACTGCTAGGCCACCGGATGCGAATCCCTTAGCGTGAGCACCCATATTGGTGGTGGTAGCGATGAAGCTATGCCCCATCTGGGAGCCAATACGGTCAATGGTGGTGAACGCGTTGGTGGATTCGAGGGCTTGATTCTTGGCGGCTAGGGCTGCAGCGCGGTGCTGGCTGGACAAGGTGCGCAATCCAGCAGACGACGACAAGTAAGAACGCGACGCGTTAGACAGGGCGCGGTCGAGGCCCTCATGGCGAGTACGCAGCACATCCACTGCTGCGCCCACGGTGCTGATGTCTTTACCGAATCCCTTAGCGAGGGACTTCTGCACTTGCATTTCTTGGCCGAATCGTGCGATAGCACCGGTGCCCTCATTCAGCTTGCCCGTAAGGCCTAAGAATTTGGATGCGAAAGTTACCACGGCGGCGGATGCTACAGGTACAGCCCACGATGACAGGCCATCATTCAAGCCAGAGAGGTGACCGGTTACGATACCGAATGCACTTGCCATGTCCTCAGCACCGGGCACTAGCACGTCTGCGATGGCGTTACCGGCTGCGGTGGCACCATCCGCTAGGAATTTGGCTTGTCCGCCAATGTTCTCAAGAATTTGGCCGCCGATAGCAAACCCGGGGCCGGTGATTAGGTTTGCGGCACCCTCAAGTCCGCCTGTAACGAGGTCGAGGGCCGCAACCATTCCGCCCTCGGTGGCTTCATAGATTTGGGTCTGTGCAGTCTCCCACGCATTCTGTACGCGGCCAATAGCGCCCGGCAAGCCCTCGGTCTGTGCCGCCGCGACCTCAGCGGCCTGGCCTTGACGGGTGACAGCCCCCTTGAGCTTTTCGAAGCCCTCACCGCCCTGTTCAGCGGCGATACCAGCCAGGCGCATAGCATCGGAGCCGAACAGTGTCGCGGTTGCGGCCTGGTACTGCTCATCCGTCATCCTGCCGGATGCGTCCTGCAATTGCTCCATGAGCGACTGCATACCCACGAACTTGCCATTAGCGTCGTAGACCGTGAGGCCCAGTTCTTCGATGGCCTGCTGCGCTGGCTTTCCTTGGTCTGTAAGCGCCAACAGGGCAGTCTTCATCAAAGTACCAGCATCCGATCCTTGGATACCAGCATTGGCGAACATCGCCAAGGTGGTCGCCGTATCATCGATAGACACGCCGAATTGGTTAGCGACCGTACCCGCCTGCTGCAGACCCTGAGAAATGCCCGTCATCTCAGCCGACGAGGCGTTAGCAGCACCCGCCAGAATATCCGACACGCGGGCCGCTTCACCAGCATCAAGACTGAACGCCTGCAACGCCTGAGACTGGATAGTAGCCGCCGTGGCTGCATCCACCTGCGCCGCCGCCGCCAACTGCAGGGTGCCCTTGGCCGCACCAATGGACTGTTCAACGGTGAAGCCGCCCTTAGCCAATTCTGTCATGGCGGCTGCCGCGTCACCCGCAGACGTGTTAGCCAAGTCTGTGTCATTGCCCAGCTGCTTCGCCGCGTCCGCGACCTGCTGCATCTGGGATGCCGTAGCACCTGACACGGCATTCATGGTGTTCAACTCAGACCGGTACGCCATACCGGTCTTAATCATGTCGTTAAACGCGGCACCGACACCGCCCACGGCGGCACCCAAGCCAACCATACCGGCAACACCAGACAGGGATTCAAATACGCCCTTGAGCTTGCCACCAGCACCAGCAGCCTTTTCAAGCTCCGTAGCTACTTGCCCATTGACGGATAGTTGCTTACCTTGCGCCCCGGCATCACGGAGATTATCACCCAGCGATTTAGCAGACTTGCCCGCCGAACCCAGCTTGTCGGCACCCTTGGGGGTTACGTCGATGTTGCTCTTTTCGACGCGCTCCGCACTCTTCTTCACGTCGTTAAGATCACGCTTAACACTACCCAGGGTGGACGAGACACCCGTGGTATCGACTTTAATTCGAGCGTTGAGGGTACCAACTTCAAGGGCCATGGGGTTACCTACTTAGTAATCTCAGATGTGAGTGAAAGTGCCTGCCTTAATCGGCTGGGCTGGTTAATCAAGTCAGCGATACGAATCTCCAACCACCGCCAGGTGCGATGCTGTAGGTCGCCGCTTTCAACATCGATGTGGTAAATCGTGTGTAAGTCACATTCGATGGCGTTCCACGATTCGAGGATTTGCAGCCAACTGATTTGTTGTGCCCCCACAGGTCGTTGTGCTTCGGCTGGTGTGGGGGCGTACCAGTCACGCAATCCTGTTTCTGGGTCGTATGGGCCGCCACCGGTGTCATCGTCTCCGTATGCACCGGCGCGGGGGTCATACAAGCCGTATGGGCCATCTAGGAGGTGGTCTTCTTCCGGCGCTGCTTCGGCTTCTGTGCCTGCGCCTTGGTTTCCTCCCACTGTTCCGCCGCTTCCGGCACCAGTGGCTCCTGTTCTTTTCCCAGGCGGTTTTCCCACCAGAATTCACCAAAATCAGCATTCACACCGTAATGCGCCATGGCGGTGTTACCGACGTGAAGAATCTCATTCAGGGGCACACCGTCGGATTCCATTTCATCCCACAGGCCACCGCTCATAGTGTCGGTGTCCTCGTCGTATTCGGAGCCGAATAGGCGGGCAATGAATCGAATCTCGTCTGCTGGGTTGCGGTCTGGGTCTACGAAGTGGCGTTTGAGTTGCAGGCCGAATTCTGCGTTGGGTGATTGGACGGTGTACACCTTGCCATCAATGGGGAGGTGCAGGTGTGGGTCGTGGAATTCGCGCAAGTCACGCACGGTGTGAATCTCCTAAAGATAAAAATGAACCAGGGTCACCGTTATGGTGAACCCTGGCCCTAGTTGTCCAATGGGGTTATTACATCTCCCCGGAGCGGCCCGTATCGGAGACACCCGGGCCGGTAGCGGACTCGCCCGCTGGGACGGAAGCGCCCTTATCGTCGGTCACTGGCTTAATGTCCAGCGGCTTACCACGCGACATGAGGGTGAAGCTGAAAGAGTCCAGGTCTTCGTTACCACCGGCGTTATCCTCCCACTGCACGGAGAAGTAGGATTCGTAGCCCTCCTGCACACCATCGGTGCGCCAGCAACGAGCCTGAACGACGTTATCAAGGCCCATCTTGCGGCCCGCTTCACGCAGGTAAGCCTGGCCCGGATCCTGCTTGAAGGTGTCGGCGGACTTTTCGCCCTTGCGCTTGCCCTCGCCCTTGAAGGTCATTTCGATTGCCGTAGCGATCTGAGACTTGTAGCCCTCATTGCCGATATCGGAATCGTCCTGCATGGTTGGGGAGGTCTGCGGCGCGAACTGGGACAGGCCACGGACATACACCCACTTTGGGGCTTCCTTAGTGCCGGTGTTGACCTGCAGTGCCCAATCGCGGGCTAGGGTGGAATTAAGGTCAAAAGAAGATGGTGCCTTTGCAACAGCCATTTGAGTCTCCTAGTTTGGGTTGACTACGAATTCGTAGGAATCCACCCGGTGATAAACGCTGGCTTCATCCCGTTCCTCATAGGTGAGGACACGCGCAGAGCGTAAGACTGATATGCCGTTGTCCAGCTGGTAGTTGGTTTGCTCATGCAGTAGTTGGTACACATCGTCTGCGATGCGGGAGGCGTAGCGCGGGTCACGGGTGCCCTTAATACGTAGTTGCACACGGATAGCAGGTGTGCCCGTGTCATAGCCCCCATTAGTGCCATGGTGGTAGATGTTGATGCCAATAGATGGGCCTGCCTCATCCGGAATCACCCCAAGGTAGATAGCCGGTGGTGTGAACTTCGAATAGATACCGTTAGGTGCCCACTGCGCTAACTTATGGGCTGCTAGGTGGCGTGCTAAATCCTCACGCAGTGTTGAGTAGGTTGGTGCCGTCATAATGCTTTCCCTATTTCCTCCGCCATGATTTGTACTAACTCGTCCTGATAATCCAACAGGGCGGATTCAAGATATTTGGCTTGGCCATCGTTGTGGTGCCAGCCAACTTCTTCATGCTGGCGGGCCGCGTACTTCGTGTTAAAAGACACCACGGCTTGTTTATCTTCCACGGTGGTCTTAGCGGATGCGCGTAAGGTGCCGGTTTCGATGGGGGTGCGTTGTACCGCTTCGTCGCGTAGTTTTTCACCTGCTGCGCGTGCCGCCGTGGTTGCCCGCTTTCCCATAGTGGCGGCTACTTGTTCGCCGCGCCAATCTAAATCAGCCATAGGGGTTAATCACCCCTGAATCATCGGGCTGCGCACCATCGCCACCGCCACTATCGGGAATGGTCATGATTAGCTTTTGGTGGTCTGGGGTTTGATTGTCGGCACCATCATGTGCGCTGCGAGTGGTGACTTCCCACGGGCCGGTTTCGAACGGTTTGGGGAGTTCGATTAGGTCGCCGCGTTCGACCACTAGGCCGAGGGGGCAGTAGATGATGGTGTCTGTGACTGTGTGCTCGCCTGCTGCGTCAACGGTGCGGCGGGTGGCCTGCCTAACGAATGCCTTAAACGGTATTGGTGTTCCCTCATTCCAGCCGTAGGGGGACGCACCAGCGCCGCGCAACAGCACACACTCATGCTTAAACCACAAGTCGGCAAGCTCTTTATCTACCGCACCCACGGGAATCCCCCAATCAGGCCAGCATTCGCCAGAATCTCCTGCGCGTACTCACATAAAGTATTCGCGGCGTTGTCGCGGGCGGCGGCGGCTTCTGCACCACTCATGCCCACCGACGCATCACCAATCGAGCTAGATGTCACCTGTGCGGTTCCGGCTTCGAGCTTGCCCGGGGTGATGTCATTTTCCACCCACACCGTCACCTGCTCACAGGTGGCATCACGTAAAGCATCCATCACGTCTGGGTCGTCCGGCATGCCGCTGGGCTGCACATCAAAGCGGGCGGCACGGGTAGCATACTGAACGAGCGACGATGCACGTCGAATCAACGGTTCGAGTTTCACACCATCGAAAGTGTTGTCAGCCCACTTTTGTACATCCGTGGGCTGGGCAAAGATAAGCACTAGGATTCCTCTCTAAAAATGCGAAAAGCGGGGCGGGGCAACAATCCCCTACCCCGCTAATCAGGTGTTATCGACTAGGCCGCAACCGCAGAACCAGCCGGATCAACAATGTCCAGGTCAGCCGTAGCAATACCCTCCGGGCGAACAACACCCGCACCGTAAACATTCAGACCACGAACAATGTCACGGAAACGGCTAGGGTCACGCAGCGCCTCAGTCTCAACCAGCTGGGATGCGAACACGAACGCGCCCGGAACACCCGCGATAGCCAGCTCACGGCCGGACGTGGACGGCGCATTGTTGGACACCATCACCTCGAAACCGATAGCGCGGCCAACAATGCCATTACGCAGACCCTCGGCAGTGCCGGATGCGTCCACCTTGGTGAAACGCGGATCCATAAGCAGCGCGGAGTAGGTCTTGGGGCCAACAACAACCCAGCGGCCAGTGGTCGGCACGGACTGCATGTTGAGCTTCTCGGACAGCTTGACCAGCGTCTTAAACGCGGTGGTCTGGCCGTTGCCGACCTTATCCGGGTCGTCATTCACGACCTTCAGAGTGCCGATCTTGTTGGCAGACAGGGCGCCCTCCTTAAGCTTGCCAGCGATGAACTTGTCAACGCCGTCACGCAGGCCGGTAGCTGCAGCACGGGTAGCCGGGCCTTGAAGGTCGCCAGCAGCCTGCACCTTGTCAACGTCATTGACGCCGAATGCGAAGTACTTGCCCTGGTCGATCTTAAGGGTGTTATCAGCCGTGGTGAGATCCTCAATGGTGAGGTCCGCGTCCTTGTCGTACTCCTTGATGGTCGGAGCCGTCAGAGTGTTGAAGTGGACGGTGTCACCCATGCCGGAGATCTGGCCGAAGTAGCCAGTGGATGCGATGGACGACTGGCCGTAAACCAGGGACTTCTCGTACGGCTCTTGGATTGCGGCGTTCCACAGTTCAGGAACAAAGGACTTGATAGACATTTATGTCTCCTAGTTCTTCATGAGGTTTGCTACGCGTCCCTCGCGGACGGCCTTGTTGATTTCCGTGGCGGTCATCGATTTAAGGTCTTCACGCGTGAGTTGCTTTGCTGCGCCTCGTTGGGTGTTGGATGTGTCTACACCGGATGCCTTGTGTGTCGCCTGGACGAGGGACGGGTGAGACTCGATTTTGTTGGTGACGATTTGGGCCACCTGGGTCTCAAAATCATCTGCATTTACATCTAGTTGGGTGTAGGCGTTGTCCGAATTGAGGACAGCGGCCAAAAGGTCTGTATCGACCGTGCCATCCACCTTGGACACGGCGGCGCGTACCGCGTCGTTGCGGCGATACTTGGTGAGGGTGTCCCGCATCTGGTCGCGTTCCTTGGCGGCAGCTTGCTCGCGCTCTACTGCTGCGTCAATGAGCTTTTGCGGGTCGCTGGTTTCATCCTCAACGAGGCCTAGTTTCTTGCCGATGTCTTGGATGAGCTGGTTGCGCTCTTGCTCTGCCTTTTCTTGTGCGGCTTTAAGCTCGTCTGCCTTGGCGGCTTCCGCATCCTTGCTGCGGGTGCGGTACTTGGCGGATTCGTCGCGGAGGCTGCGAATTTCCTTTTGTGCCCATTCGGGGAGGTCTTCGATACCACCAGCGGGTTGATTAGTTTCCTGCTGCGGTTGGGTTTCTGGTTGGGTGTTTGGCTCCTGGCCTGCCGGGTTTTCCTGCGCCTGGCTGGTGTTTTCCGGGTTGGTGTTTTCGGGCACCGCTGTTCTCCTACATATCGGGGTGAATGGTTACCCCTGTAGGGTGCGGTAATTACAGCGTTGTCCTTTTGGACGGGCCAATGATGCGGATATATTTGGATACAGGCAAGCGGTTCTCTAAAATCCTCGCGCCTCTCTAATAAATGGGGGGATGAAGCCCAGCTGTCCGCTAAATGTTGCCCAACATAACATCGTCATGTAACAATTGCTAGAGAAAGGTAAACAATGACTTACAACAACGCAACCCAATACCAAAGCCCAACTCCCGAAAAAGCCGGTCGCCAACTCCGCTGGTGGCATATCGTCCTAAGCATGCTAGCGGGCGCGATTATCGCTACCGTGTCCATCGTGGCAATCGCATTCGCTATTCCCGAGGAATCAGTAGAAGAAGGCAGCGCGTTAGAAGTGGGCGGTGGCAACACTGCCGCGTCTCAATATCTTTCAGATAAGGGGATAAACATTGAGCCGGAGCTAGTCGGCAGGATTTCCACTATTGTGTGCGATGGCATGGATAGCGGCAACACCGGAAGTCAGCTAATTGACGCGGTACAGCAGACTATGGATGGCATCAACTACATGAACGCATCTGAATTGGTAGCCGCTTCCACGGTTTACACCTGCCCTGAACATATTGGAAAGCTGGCTAGGTAATTGGCTACATCACCGAATCACGATGAACTACTTGAGGCGGCTGTCGCTGCTCAGCACCGATACGAAGCCGCGATAACTCAGGCCCAGAAAGAGCGCCGTAAGGTTTTCCAGGCCGCACTGCGGAGCACCGTAACAGGTCGGGAAATAGCTAAGGCTACTGGACTTTCGGAATCTACAGTGAGCGCCATTAAAGCAGGTAGATACTAACACTTGCGAAAAATCGTAACTTACATTAGGGTTATTTCCATACCAAGGAAATAGCCCTTTTGATGTTTCTGCGGTTGTCATATAAGAAGCCCCAGCGTGGCGGCAACCACCCGGGGCGCGGACTCAATCACTAGGAGGATTGAATCATGGGTAATTCTCCCATGCCCTACAACGAGGGCGCAAACAACAACGTTGTCATCCCATTGACCGAGAACGATGGAGCGCAGGCTGTCATGGGCCGCGACCTACACAAGTTCCTGGAAATTGAAACACCATACAACAAGTGGTTTCCACGTATGGTCGAGTATGGCTTTGTTGCTGGTCAGGACTTCACGGACAAAAATGTCCGTGAACAAGACAAGCTAGGGCGTAGCCGCGAAGTGATGAACCACATCGTTAGTCTGGACATGGCTAAAGAAATCAGCATGATCCAGCGCACCGACAAAGGCAAGCAAGCCCGCCAGTACTTCATCGAATGTGAGCGCCTGGCACGCGAAGCACACGCCACATCCATCGAGAACGCCAAAAGTGTCGTAGCACAAATGACTCGCTCCGAGATCCTGCAAATCGCCCTCAACGCCGAGGAAGAACGCCTAGCGCTCGAAGCGAAGAACAAAGAACTCACCCCCAAGGCCGAGGCCTACGACGATTTCATCGATACCACCGGAAAGTACAACATCGGTACCGTGGCGAAGATGTTCGGCAAGGGGCAGAACTGGTTGTTCCGTGAACTGCGCAACGCGGGTGTTCTCATTTCCAAGGGCGCGATGAAGAACACGCCGTATTCCCAGTACATGAAGTATTTTGAGGTCAAGGCTCACGAGTACGAGAGGAAGAACGGCGAGATGGGATGCTCGTACACCACCTATGTGCAGCCGGTGGGAATTGATTTCATTCGCCGCAAACTTGGACTGAATAGCATCGACCCGATGCTTCCGGAGGTGGCATAAGCCATGGCAGATGTAATCAACATGTTCGACTACTTCACCGCCCCGGAACCACCGGACGAGCCGATGGCGCAGGTCATCAACATTGCAGATTGGATGGTGGCGTAATGAACATTCTCACCCTTACGCCGGAACAGGAGCGTGAAATCCGTCACCGTGAATCTGTCGAATATCTCAAGGAAATTAGCGGCAGTAAGTTTCGCGCCACCCTGATCAACCGGTTTGGAACCGGCATCATCCCCATAATGGATGAACTTCAATCCTTTATCGCAGGGAAAGTGGAGGATATGGAATTTATCTGGGCTATTCCGATGGAGGATTTCTTCGGAGAAGATTAGCCCCACCCCCAACCTGTCCCCTGGTCTGCCAGCCGGGGGATATTTTGTCACAGTGACGTTATTGGCGTGGGTGAAAGTATGGGTGCAGTTTCCGCCCGATCAGCCATAATTACCCCCATACCACCCCCATGTTGACGCGAAGCGCGACAGGGATTAATGTTAGTCATGTCAGAAAGAAAGAGACCGGCACAAAGCCAGTCCAAACCGGAAAGGAATCCGAAATGACCACCCTCACCTACTCCGCAGAGCTGGAACTCGCCAACAACGGAATCACCCACACCACCGCAATCATCGACACCTACGGCGACGCCACCGCAGAAGTCATCAAAGACATGCTCGACTTCTTCAACTCCCCTGACTACGAGGGCAGCCTGCAAGACTTCGAGGTCGTAACCCAGGAGGTCGACGAGGACTTTGCAGAGATCGTCATCCAGGGCACCATCGCAGAAGCCGATGAAGACACCAACGAGGAAACCGAATACATCGCAACCGTCACCATCAATGGACGCTAAACCAACAGCCCCGGCCATGCCGCCGGGGCGCACTTATATCACCATGGATATTTACGAAACCCCATATGACGAATACGGCCCCGAATGGCACGCCACCCTACCCGATGATGTGCGCAAGCCAGTATTCCCCCACAATCCAGCGCACGCCCCGCGCAGTGGCCTAGCCCTACGCGTAGCCCGCGAATCATTAGGAATCAGTGCGGCACACCTAGCCGAATACCTAGGGGTAGGTAAGCGCACGGCGGAGCGGTGGGAGAAGCTCGATGAAATCCCCGGGTGGGTAGAAACTGCTCTCCGCAAAATCACCTTTGCTACCCAGGTGTGGGAATCGGATTTACAGGATGCTGGGCAGGTCATGATCCGCACCGGCGGCTACCGCATGCTGGATGGTCGGCCACTACCTGAATCGTGGTGGATACACCTTGTGGGCCAGGCCATGCGCACTAATGCAACTATCATCCCAATCGCTGACTAAAAGCAGCCCTACCACACCTCGATGTGGTGGGGTTTTCCTTTGCTATACACATTCTTTGCAACCCGGGTTGACACCGCAACCGGGATGGCATATAATGGGGTTGTAAGCAAGAAGA
>OJMC01000062.1_pt1 | contig 21136 bp, 19 predicted proteins | sample 1596731 | NCBI WGS metagenome assembly OJMC01 (sample SAMEA3904698, study PRJEB24821) | metagenome | biome: Builtin; feature: hospital; material: surface | place: USA | collected 2013-08-19
TCAGCCTCGGTCTCGTGGGCTCGGAGATGTGTATAAGAGACAGGCAGGTGACCGTCAAAAAAGGAACGCTGCTGACGCAGGGACTCCAAGTAATGGGTGCCCACGTGTGTTTCGGACACGATGCGCAGGTTAGAGTTCTTATCCACTAGCTGGTGCATCTCCGTGGTGCGCGGATAGTCCAACCCCGGCCACACATAGGCTCGCAAGGCCTGAAGCGAGGCCTTACCGGCCTCCGTCATCGACTCGGTCGCCACGATGGACTGGATTCCCGCCCGCCCATTAGGCGTCAAAAACCGATCGACTGCGCGGATATATTCTTTGCGCTCGCTGGCGCTGAGTTGTTCTACCTTTTCTACAGTGACGATTGCGTCATAGTGCCCGTGCCATTGCTTAGGGTTCGGGACGACACCGGGAATGCGCTCGACATGGATGGAATCGTCTGCCCCCTCTAGTACGAGGGCCTCGCGCATGTGGCTCATTTGGTCCACATCACTGGTCAAAACGTCCACCGTAGCGCGTCGCTTAGTCGCCCGCATCGCTGGCTGCATTCCGGCAGCCGGGTACACCAACAGGTGGGTTCCGGCGCCGGTGCGGGTGCCGTCAAGCAGCCAATCCGCTGCGCGGCGCTGCGCATCTCCCAGGTCATCCCTGTCCACACTCGTGGGCTCACTCAGCGTCGTGACATCGACGAAGTGGCTCTTCGGCTCCTTGCGGCCGGCCTTGGGGCTATAGCTTTCCACCGTTTCCCTAATGGTGGTCGGTACGCCACTGGAAAAAATCCCACCTACATGGCTTAATCCATCGCCGGCATAGAGCCGAACCAATTCCAGTGGCAGCTCCCCTGGCTCCGACTTACCAGCACCAAGCATTTTGGACTTGGGGAGGTAGCCTGCTCCCAATAGGCGGCCGAGCACCTTTACCAGCTGCGAGGAGGAAGTGACGGTCCACTCTCCTGCCATGTAGCTTTCCGCAAATCCCAACCAACCGCTAGCGGCAATGCGCTCAAACAAGGCATCATGCCCCACCTTGAGATCTGGTCCATCTTCGGCTTCGAGGTCCAGTTCTAGACCGGCATCATCGCAGGCCTTGGCAAATTCAGCCTCTGCCCGGCGGGCTTTCATTCCAGGCCAACGAGGTGCGGGAACCGTAGCCACATTGGGCCAGGATTCTGCATCGATAGAGCTCAAATACTCAGGGCGGGTAAAAGACATAATGCCAGGTGCGCTCCTTGGTGGGCGGAGGAAGTCACTATCCGGAACAACCTTAGTCAGCTTTGTGCGCACCCCGGTTTAGGCGCTCCGCACAGCCGCGCCGGTTCTTCCCACGGAATCCGCAACGCAGGGGCGGAAGTTTATCAGTCATTAAGTATGCGCGTTCTGTTTGAAGTGTTTAGACTGTACAGGTACAAAACATTAGCTTTCTTAAGGAAGGTCGCATTAAATCCATGACTGATACCCCTTATCGCCCCAACGGTGGCCGCCACCACGTCGTCGTGGTTGGCGCCGGCTTCGGTGGTCTCAACACCGTTCAGAAGCTGAAGAACGCCGATGTGGAAATCACCCTCATCGATAAGAAGAACCACCACCTGTTCCAGCCGATGCTGTACCAGGTAGCAACCGGCATGATTTCCGCCGGTGAGGTTGCCCCTTCCACCCGCCAGCTGCTGCGCGATCAGGACAACGTCCACTTCGTCAACGCTGAGGTAACTGATATCAATCTGGCGGACCAGACGGTGACCGCCGAGCAGGACGAGTTCTCCCGCACCTATGCTTATGACTCCCTGGTTGTCGCCGCGGGTTCCGGTCAGTCCTACTTTGGCAACGACCACTTCGCCGAGTTCGCCCCCGGCATGAAGACCTTGGACGATGCCCTGGAGCTGCGTTCTCGCATCATCTCGGCCTTTGAAAAGGCTGAGCTTACTGACGACCCCGCAGAACGCGAGCGCCTGCTCACTTTCATCATCGTTGGTGCCGGCCCAACCGGCGTTGAGCTCACCGGCCAGATTGCCGAATTGGCAAACCGTACCCTCAACGATGTCTACTCCAACTACGGCACTACCTCCGCCAAGATCTACCTGCTCGATGGCGCCCCACAGGTACTGCCACCATTTGGCAAGCGCCTGGGCCGCAAGGCGCAGCGCACCTTGGAAAAGGAAGGCGTACAGGTTCACCTCAACGCCATGGTGACTGATGTAACCGCAGATACCGTCACCTACAAGGACATGAAGACCGAGGAGGAGACCACCCTGACAGGTGCTACCAAGATCTGGTCGGCTGGTGTGGCCGCTTCCCCACTGGGCAAGATGGTTGCAGAGCAGGCTGGCGTCGAGGCAGACCGCGCAGGTCGCGTCTCCGTCAACGAGGACCTGACCGTGGGCGAGCACAACAACGTCTACATGATCGGTGACATGATCTCCCTCAACCGCCTGCCGGGTCTGGCACAGGTTGCTATCCAGGGTGGCGCGCACGTCGCAAAGCTCATCCAGGCCAAGGTGGACGAGGAATCTACCGCAAATGAGAAGGAAGCCTTCGACTACTTTGACAAGGGCTCCATGGCCATCGTCAAGCGCTTCAACGCCGTCGTTAAGCTGGGCAAGACCGAGTTCGGTGGCTTTGCAGGCTGGGTTGCATGGCTCGGCCTGCACCTGACCTACGTTATTGGTCTGCGCAGCCGACTGGCCGTTCTGGTTAACTGGGCAACCAACATCCTCTCCCGCGATCGCGGCAACCTGGAGATCACCACCCAGCAGCGCATCGCACGCAATATCATTAACAAGAACGAGAAGTAATACCTCCTCGCTCGCATCGCCGCCCCACCTGCTGCAAGCAGGCTGCGGGCGGTGATTTTTATTTTCCCGGACTACCCGTTATTAGCGCCGGCGATTCCGCTACTGGGGAGCCCGAACGTCGATTTTCGCACATAGTTTCCGTGACCTTTGTTAGGCTGAGACACGCAACATGGGGTGCCGCACGCGGTGCGGCTGAGAAATACCCATCGAACCTGCACTCAGTTAGAACTAGCGAAGGGATAGTTGTGGATTATGCTTTTCTGCGCGCACACGACGCTGTGCGCGAGTCCACGCCGCTTATTCAATGTTTGACCAATAGGGTCGTCAGCAACGTCACCGCCAATGCCCTGCTGGCCATCGGGGCTAGCCCGGCGATGGTCGATACGCCGGAGGAATCGCGCGAATTTGCGCAGGTAGCCAGCGGCGTACTCATCAATTGCGGCACACCCAGCTCAGAGCAATACGGCGGCATGCGCGAGGCCATCGCCGGGGCGAACTCCGCACACACCCCCTGGGTACTCGATCCGGTAGGCGCCGGCGGCCTGAGCCACCGCACCAACTTCATGCGCGAGGTGCTGCCACTTGGCCCGGGCGCAATTCGTGGCAACGCATCAGAAATCATCGCCCTCGCAGGAACCGGGCAGGGCGGCCGAGGCGTCGAATCTACCGATGGCGTGGAAGCCGCCTTGGATTCGGCAGTAGCACTTTCCAGGGATACCGGCGCCGACGTGGCCATTTCCGGCCCGCGGGACCTTATCGTCCACGTCGGCGATACAACGCGTGCCGTCTACCTCGAATCAGGGCACCCGATGCTCCAAAGCGTCATCGGTACCGGCTGTTCGCTTGGTGCTATCTGCGCCGCATATCTGGCCGCGTGGGAGGATCCTTTCGAAGCGATCATCGCCGCCCACGCGCACGTTGGCGCGGCGGGAAGCGTGGCCGCCGAGAAGCACCACGCCCCCGGCTCCTTTGCCGTTGCTTGGCTGGATGCGCTCTACGATGTCCCAACGGCGGATATTGAGGGCCTGGTCAAGCTCACTGACGTCGAGGAGGTTTAAGTGGCTATTGACTGGACGCTCTACCTGGTCACCGATCCAGATCTGGCTGGCGGGCGAGACAACGTGGTCTCCATCGTGCAGGAGGCTGTACGCGGCGGTGTTACCGTTGTCCAGCTCCGGGACAAGGAAGCTAGCGATGAACAGATCGAGCGCACCGCACGCGAGTTGCTTGATGTACTGGGCGATGTCCCACTATTCATCAATGACCGCGTGGAGGTGGCCGCAAAACTCGGCTGCCACCTGCACATTGGGCAGGATGATATGGCCTTTCGCGAGGCCCGAGAGAAACTGGGTGAGGGCCAGCTTATTGGCTTATCCATCGGCAGTAACGAGGAGCTTGCTGCTATAGCGGACGATGCGCGCCCAGATGTCATTGGCATCGGGCCCGTGCATTCGACTGCAACGAAGAAAAACGCCCCGGCCGGCATGGGTACGGCTGCGGCCGCAGCACTCGCTCACGCCGCACGTGAGCGTGGCATCGAATCCGTCGCCATCGGCGGAATCAAGACCCATAATGCGCACGAGCTGGCAGGCAGCGAGTTTGCCGGAATTTGCGTAGTCAGCGACATCATGGCGGCCGAGGACCCCGCAGCAGCTGCCACCCACCTTAAGGAGGCTTTCCATGGCTAAAGGCATCTATCCTCGAGTACTGTCCATTGCCGGTACTGATCCCACCGGCGGAGCAGGAATTCAAGCAGATCTGAAATCCATCTCTGCCGCCGGCGGTTACGGAATGAGCGTGGTGACGGCGTTGGTGGCTCAAAACACCCAGGGTGTCCGCAGCGTCCACGTACCACCGGTGGACTTTCTGCAGGAGCAGCTAGACTCCGTCATCGACGATGTGGAGATTGATGCGGTAAAGATTGGCATGCTTGCCGACGCCGCCATTACCGCCAAAGTCGCAGACTTCCTGCGCCGCCTGCCGGCCGATGTTCCCGTGGTACTTGATCCAGTAATGGTGGCCACCAGCGGAGATCGCCTGCTGGAGAAGGAAGCAGAACAGGCCGTGCGCGATCTCTGCTCCCAGGTGGATCTCATCACCCCGAACCTAAAAGAATTGGCAGTCCTTACCCAAACAGACGAGGCGGACAATCTTGAGCAGGCCATTGCCACGGCGAAGGAATGGGCGAAGGCTGCTAATACCGCGGTCGTCGTCAAGGGCGGGCACCTCGATGCCGACATCGCCGATAATGCGGTGGTCAATCCGGATGGGTCTGTGCACCGCGTTGCTTCCAGCCGTGTGGACACGAAGAATACGCATGGTACTGGCTGTTCCCTTTCCTCTGCCCTAGCCACTCGCCTGGGAGCCGGCGATAGTCCCGCGGCAGCTCTAACGTGGTCCACCCAGTGGCTGCATGAGGCAATTGCTAATGCGGATGCGCTTCACGTGGGCAAGGGACACGGACCCGTGGACCACCTGCATCGCTCGCAGCGCCTCATGCAGGCTGCCTCTACCCTGCCCCAGCCGTACTTATCCGGCAGCCTGGTAGAACCGGCAAACGTCGATCAGCCCCGCGTTCCCGCGGCTGGTCCGCACACGCAACGTCTGTGGAACCTAGCTGGGAATCACTGGGAGGCCATCAAGGCTCTACCCTTTATTCGAGCTTTGGGCACGGGAGCGTTGGAGAAGGATGCCTTTGGCTTCTACCTCGACCAAGATGCCCAGTACCTGAATGCTTATTCCAAGGCATTGGCTCGCCTCGCCAGCCAAGCCCCAGAAGCGGCACAGCAGCTGCACTGGGCCGAAGGCGCGCATGATTGCTTGGCGGTGGAGGCCGAGCTGCACCGCGGGTGGCTCGAAAGCGATATCACGACCGCAGCCTCCCGGGTAACCAGCGCCTATACGGATTTCCTGATCCGCTCGACGCATACGGATGACTACGTGGTGGGCGCTGCGGCGGTACTGCCCTGCTACTGGTTATATGCAGAGGTAGGCCTCCACCTCGCAGAATTTGATTCCCCCGAACACCCCTATCACTCATGGCTTTCCATGTACGGCGGCGAGGACTTCCTCAACGGGGTTCGCGCTAGCCTCGAGATCGTCGAACAAGCCCTCGCCGGGGCGGATGAGCGCACCCGCCTGCGGGCCGAGCGCGCCTATATCACCGCCAGCCACCATGAGGTTGACTTCTTCGACCAAGCCGATAGGCGTTTTTAGGCCAGCAGGTCTGAGCCAGGTCGCGAAAGAACGGCGACGAGGAAGGTGGAATGCTCCGAGAAAAGCTTCATGTCCCACGAGGAGAAAGTGAAGTCGACTCGGTAGCCCACCTTCTGCGCCATGTCGAGGAAATCAGCAAATTCCCACCCACGGCCCTCGCCAAAGCCGGTGACGAGGCGACCGCCGGGCTTGAGGGAATTATAGATATTGCGCAGTGCGGGCTCGCGGCCGTCCTTGGCTAGAAAGCCCATGACATTGCCTGCGGATACGGCGATATCAAAGGGACCTTCGGGCACCTCTTCCTCGCACAGATCTCCCACGAACCATTGCCCCTCTGGGAAATCGTGCTCAGCGTGCTCGATAAGAATGGGGTCTACGTCGACGCCCACAACGCTATGACCACGGCGAAGCAGCTCGCCGCCCACGCGGCCGGTGCCACAGCCGGCATCGAGGATGGTGGAGTTGCGCTCCACCATGGCGTCGATAAGCCGGGCCTCGCCATTGATGTCTTTACCCTGTGCGGCAAGCACCTTCCATTTGCGAGCAAAGTTATGGGAGTGCTCGGGATTAGCTTCGGTTACTTCTTTCCACGTAGGCATAGATTCGATTATATTACCCGCCTTCGGTGTAAGATTTACCCGCTGCGTAAAATCGCCGCCTGCCCATTGGGAAAATACCCGCACTACCGCGCAAAGGAGGCTGAAAAGATGCCATCCGTACCTTCACCCTTTAGGGGCCGCAAGAAACCCGAGCCTCCTAGTAAGCCCACTTCCCTGCCGGTACCACCGGAGCGAGCCATTGAACATTGCCGCGTCTTTGTGGATGGCGAGGCGCTTCCTGGAGAGTATTCCACCAGCTCCGCGCTGGAAGCCATTGAGGAGTACGGCCGCGGATTTATTTGGGTGGGCCTGCATGAGCCCTATGAATCCCAGATGACTAAGGTGGCCTCCCAGTTTGGCATCCACGAACTTATCGTGGAAGACGCCGTTATGGCCCATCAACGCCCTAAGCTCGAGCGCTACGATGATCAGCTCTTCGTGGTCGCGCGTTCCGTGAACTACCGCGATCATGATGAGGTCACGGATAAGCGCCAGATCATTTCCACCGGCGAGATCCAGATGATCATGGGCTCCAACTTCATCATCACCGTCCGCCACGGCGCAAAGCTGCCCAACCTGGCTTATACGGTAGAAGATGAGCAGGACTTGGTAGAGCTTGGCCCGGTGGCCATGGCCTGGAAGATCCTGGATATGATGGTGGACCGCTACTCGGAGATTTCCCGTCTTATCAGCATCGAGGTCGATGAGCTGGAAGAAGAAATCTTCACCCCGAACCTCAAATTTGATGTAGACCGCATCTACATGTTCAAGCGTGAGGTGCTGGAGATGAAGCATGCCATTGACCCACTTTCGGTGGCACTGAAATCCATGGTCTCTGACCACAAGGATTTAATTTCCAAGCAATTGCGCTCCTACCTGCGCGATGTCAACGACCATGAGCTCGTGGTCAAGGACCAAGTATCCAGCTTCGATGAGCGCCTTACCTCGCTTATCGACGCCTCCGTGGCCAAGGTAACGATGCAACAGAACTCGGATATGCGCACCATTTCCGCGGTCGTTGGTATGTGGGCCGCGCCTACCCTGGTGGCGGGTATCTACGGTATGAACTTCGACATTATGCCGGAGCTGCACTGGGCGCTGGGATACCCCACGGCGATTATCATTATGATCTTGGTCGTTGTGGGCCTGTGGGCTTGGTTCCGAAAGAACCACTGGCTCTAATCCCTCCGGTACGCTCGTGCATTATGAGCGATATCACTGTTTACGGCGCTACCGGGCTGGTCGGCCAATTGGTGGCGCGCTACCTTGCCTCGATTAACGCGCCCTCTGTGACTCTGGCCGGCCGGAACCGACCGGTGTTAGCCGCGCTGCGCGATGAACTCAATCCGCACTGGGACATCGCCATCGCCGCCGCCGATGATGCCGCCGCTGTGGAGCGCATGGTGGAAGGTACCAAGGTGCTAATCACCGTGGTCGGCCCCTACAGCCTGTATGGTGGCCACGTCGTTGCCGCTTGCGCGCGCCATGGTGTGGACTATGTTGACCTCTGCGGTGAGGTTCCCTTTATTCGCCGGAGCATCGACTCCCACCACGCCACTGCCCAATCCACGGGTGCGCGCATCGTTCACTCCTGCGGCTTTGATTCCGTGCCCTCGGATATAGGCATGCTTAATCTCTATCAGGCGGCAGGAAAGCCGTTTGCACGGGTGCAGATGGTCGTCGACAAGCTCAAAGGGGGAATCTCACCGGGCACCATCGAGTCTTCCCTGCAGGTCTCGCATGCCGCGCACGCGGACAAAGAGGTAGCCCGTAACCTGCACAATCCTTACTCGCTGGACCCGGATCCCAAGGCCGGGCCACGCTTAGACGGCCTCCAAAAAGACTTCGAAATTAAAGAAGTCGACGGCGTGGGCTGGGTAGGCCCCTTTTTCATGTCCATGTTCAATACCCGCGTGGTGCGCCGCTCTAACGCTCTGCTAGGGCGCGCGTGGGGCACACGCCTGTTTTACAAGGAAGCATGGTGGGCTGGCACCGGACTTTCCGGTCGCGCACGCGCCTATGGGCTGGCGCTCGCCACCAAGCTACTTTTTGATGGCACTCAGTCGCGCCTGCGCCCACTGGTGGAAAAGGTCCTGCCCACCCCCGGACCTAGCGGTGCACATTTCCAGGTCAGCCACCACGGCATTACCGAAGATGGCCAACGCTGGCGAGCAACTGTGTCGGCACAAGGCGACCCAGGCTATGAAGTCACCGCAATGATGCTGAGCCAGGCTGCTCTCTGCTTGCTCGATTCGCGCTCCGGTACTAGCCACGCAGGCGGCGTACTCACCCCGGCCACCGGACTTGGAAAGCCCTATCTGCAGCGGCTTTCCGCCCACGGCATGTCTTTTACCGCCGCTCGGATGAACTAGCGCAGAATCATAGTGCGCAAGGTGGTGCGGGCGATAAGCTCGCGGCCTTGCCGCATCTCGACGCTCCACAGATGGGTGCGGCCGCCTAGCTGCACGGGCGTAGCCACGGCTTCTAACTCGCCCTCACCTGTGGAGCGAATGAAGTCGCTGGAGTTATTGACGCCGACTGCGGGGGCGTCGGCAGCCGCAACGCTGGCAATGGAGGCCACGGTTTCTGCGATTGAGCAATACAACCCGCCGTTGGCTACTCCCCAGGGTTGGTGATGCTCCGGCAGCACCTGCAGTTTCGCACGGGCCTCGCGCGGGCCCACGTGGGTGAACTGCAGTCCTAGCAATTCCGCAAGGCCGCCGTTTAAGGCATTGAGAGACTCCAGTTCTTCTGCGTTGAGCACCCGCGTATGCGCGACGTGGAGCAAGTCATTGAGTTTTTGCGTATCCGACATAGTCCACCAGCCTAACGGTTGATGCCAGCGCTGCGCGCTAGTGACGTAGTATAGGCAGCATGACTGATAAGAATGAACTTGCTCAGATTGGCGTCGTGGGATTGGCGGTCATGGGCTCTAATTTGGCCCGTAACTTTGCCCGCAACGGCAATACCGTAGCGGTGTATAACCGCAGCCCTGAAAAGACTCATGCGCTCATTAAGGCCCACGGTGAGGAAGGCAACTTCGTGCCCTCGGAAACCATCGAGGACTTTGTGGCTTCCTTGGAGCGCCCGCGCAAGGCAATCATCATGGTCAAGGCTGGCAAGGCCACCGATGCCGTCATCGATCAGCTGGCCGAGGCCATGGATGAGGGCGATATCATCATCGACGGCGGCAATGCTTTGTTCACTGACACCATTCGCCGCGAGAAGGACGTAGCCGCCCGCGGCAAGCACTTCGTCGGCGCCGGAATCTCCGGCGGCGAGGAGGGCGCGCTCAACGGTCCGGCCATCATGCCTGGCGGCCCCAAGGAATCGTGGGAGACCCTCGGCCCGATTCTTGAGTCCATTGCCGCCAACGTGGACGGCACTCCGTGTGTAACCCACATTGGTGCGGACGGCGCCGGCCACTTTGTCAAGATGGTCCACAATGGCATCGAGTATGCCGATATGCAGGTCATCGGCGAGGCTTATCAGCTGCTGCGCTATGGCGCGGGCATGGAACCGGCCGAAATCGCAGAGGTGTTCCGCGAATGGAACTCCGGCGACCTTGATTCCTACCTCATTGAAATCACCGCCGAGGTTCTGGCCCAAAAGGATCCGGAGACTGGCGCCCCGCTTGTCGACGTCATCGTGGACGCTGCCGGCCAGAAGGGCACCGGCCGCTGGACCGCCATCAACGGCCTAGAGCTCGGCGTTCCGATTACCGGTATTGCCGAATCCGTCTTCGCCCGCGCGCTGTCCTCCTCCACCGCGCAGCGCAGCGCAGCGCAAGAAGGCAAGCTTCCCGCCGGCACCATCAAGGCGCTGGACGTGGACAAGGCAGAATTCATCGAGGATGTGCGCCGCGCGCTTTATGCCGCCAAGCTCATTGCCTACTCCCAGGGCTTTGACGAGATTAAGGCTGGGTCCGAAGAATTCGGTTGGGACGTTGACCCGCGCGATCTAGCAACCATCTGGCGCGGCGGCTGCATCATCCGCGCCAAGTTCTTGGATCGCATCCGCGCAGCCTACGACAATAATGCGGACCTGCCCGCCCTCATTCTCGACCCCTACTTCAAGGGCGAGCTGGAAGACCTCATCGACCCTTGGCGCCGCGTGGTCGTCGCCGCTACCCAGCTGGGACTGCCGGCACCAGTCTTTGCGTCGTCCCTCTCCTACTACGACAGCCTGCGTGCCGAGCGCCTGCCGGCCGCTCTCATCCAGGGCCAGCGAGATTTCTTCGGCGCCCACACCTTCAAGCGCACCGACAAGCCGGGCACCTTCCACATTGAGTGGTCCGGTGACCGCAGCCTGACCCAGACCGACTAGATTCGCAGTGACGTGATGAGGGGCCCTTCGGGGCCCTTTCGCCTTTTCCACGCAGGTCTTTCTCGTGGAATGCGGCGATCCGCCACGCTGCCGATAGGATGGGAAAGCGATGACTACCTTTGCCGATCTCGGCCTTCCCCAGCGCCTGGTATACGTTCTGCACAACGAAGGCATTACCGAACCGTTTCCTATTCAAAAAGCCGCGATTCCCGACGCCCTTGCAGGCAAAGACGTACTCGGCCGCGGCCCTACCGGGTCGGGCAAGACCTATACCTTTGGCCTGCCCATACTCGCCCGCCTTGCCGGAACTGGTGCTTCCAAGCCTGCTCATCCCCGGGCGCTTATCCTCGCCCCGACCCGCGAGTTAGCTACTCAGATTCACCAGCGCCTTGATGAACCTGCGGCAACGCTGGGCTTAAGAGTGCTTGCTGTCGTGGGTGGGGTAAATATTAATCACCATATCCGCTCCCTCGCCCGCCCCGTTGATGTACTTGTCGCTACCCCTGGCCGTGCCCAGGATCTAATTGACCAGGGCAAGCTGCATTTGGATGCGGTCCAGATTACTGCACTGGATGAAGCCGACCAGATGGCCGATATGGGCTTTTTGCCCCAGGTACGCAAGCTTATGCGCCTAACTCCGGCTCAAGGCCAGCGCTTGCTGTTTTCGGCGACGCTTGACGGCGACGTCAACAAACTGGTGGAGCAATTCCTCCACAATCCGGTGGTCCACTCCACTGCCCCGGTGCAAGCTGCAGTGGATTCCATGTCCCATCACCTCTTTTTCGTCGGCGAGCGACCCGCCCGCAACGAGGTGGTGCTACGCATTGCTGCCCGCCAAGGCAAAACCATCATGTTCATGCGCACCAAGCACGGCGTGGACAGGCAGGTCAAGAAATTGCGTCGCTCCGGCATTAACGCTTATCCATTGCATGGCGATAAAGGCCAAGGCGCGCGTACCCGCGCTATCGAAGGCTTCGCCGATGGCAGCATTCCAGTCTTGGTCGCCACCGATATTGCCGCCCGCGGTATCGATATTGCAGACGTTTCACTCGTCGTTCACGTCGATCCGCCCGCAGAGCACAAAGCCTATCTCCATCGCGCCGGTCGCACGGCACGCGGCGGTGCTGCGGGTACCGTAGTCACTTTGGTCATGGATGAACAACGCAAGGAAGTAGCCGCGCTCATAAAGAAAGCCGGGGTCACAGCTGCGGAGCACGATATTTCTCACCGTGACAATCCTGCTGGCGCACCGATACTTAAGGAGATTACGGGCGCTCGCAAACCCAATGGCCCAGCCCTTCCCCCACCAGGGCAAGCCGCACCCCAGAAGCCGGCACAGCCTGTCAAGAAGTCCAATTCCCAACGCCGCCGCTCAGGCGGCAAAGGCGCCCGCCGCCGTCGCCGCTAAGTCAAGGAGGTAAACGCTCATGCGTATCTTGAGCCCTGAGGACTGGAGTGCTCAACAGCATGAACACGAAAAGCAAGCCACCGACCGCTTGGAGCGTTTCCGGCATCCTGGCAGCTACCACCCTGTTTTCGATTTTCTCTTTGAGTACTACCCCGTACGCCCTTCTCACCTAAAGCGCTGGCACCCGGGTGTAGGAACAGTGCTTAAAGGCACTCCTCCACACGCCGAATGGCGGGATTACCACGCCACCCCAGAAGGCGTCACCGTTGACCTCGCCAGCTTTCTAGAGCGTCGTGGTGACTCGGTTCGCTATATTTCCCATCTACTTCGGCGCTCTGCCACCAATCCTGCCCACTTTGACTGCTTCGGTCTGCATGAATGGGCAATGGTTTACCACACGGATTCCCCGCGCCATTCGCTGCCCTTGCGGCTCGGTGCGGACGGCACCAACCGGGTTGTCGATGAGCACTCAATTAAGTGTTCTCACTACGATGCCTTCCGGTTCTTTACTCCTCCCGCTCGGCCTCTTAACCTCACTGTCCTGCATCGTGAAGATCAACCCGACAACGACCAGGCAGGCTGCGTACACGTCACGATGGATCTATATAAGTGGGCTTGGAAACTGGGACCGCTCGTTCCAGGCGAACTTTTCCTTGAGTGCCTGGATCTGGCGATTGAAGCACGCATCCTTGACATGGAGGCATCTCCTTATGACTGCCGTGATTGGGGACTTGGCGTCGTGCCCATCGAAACCCCTGAGGGCAAGGCCGAGTACGTCTCTCGCCAGAGAGCCTTGGCACAGAAGGCTAAGCCACTGCGAGACCGGCTTGTCGCTGTGATAGATCAGGCGCTTGCCCCGCTAGAATGAGCCACTAACAACGGCAGTTTGCTTGGGAGGAAGACACCACATGGCACGGCATTCGAACGGGAAAAATAGCTTCGCAGTAGCGGGATGGGTTATTGCGGTGGCTATTATCGCGCTGCTGGCCATAGTCGCCTTGGTGGCCTTCCTATTGCGCGGCGCGGGCAACGACGACGGCGAAGACTCCGCCGCACCCGCCGCAGTGGAAAGCAGCACCGAAGCTGCACCGGAGACCAGCACTGCAGCTGCTTCCAGTACTTCCACGTCCGCTGCACCCACGAGCTCTTCTTCCGCCAAGAGCTCCGCTCCCGCGACGAATTCCGCAGCAGCTCCCAAGCCCGATGTGACGATGGCGGCAAATACGCTCCTGCTCTTGGATACCTCTTCGGCCATGGCGCCGATGTACGGCCCTGTATCCAAAGCCTTGGGCACCACTGCTTCTGACCTAGCCGCTGACGGCGGAGCAGTTTCTTTGTGGAACTACTCCTCTCCTATCTCTGAAACCGCCACGGTTGGGTTCCGACAAAACCTGGGCTTTGGCGATGGCAACGCTGTATCCGGCACGCTCAGTGGCTTTGGAACTGGCGGTGTTCCGCAAACGCGCAGCGCAGTGGTAGCGGCAGTAGCCAATGCCGCCGACCAAGCTGCAGGCAGCGGCGATAAGGCACGCGTGCTCGTCGTAACTACTGGCACCGAGCAAGACATGGATGATGCTCAATTCACGTCCGCTCTTGACGACGCCGCCTCCAAGGACGTTTCTCTCAGCGTCGTTCATGTCGGTGAAGGCAATGTCGATGCCGCACTGAAGTCCGCGGCTGATAGCTTCACTTCCGTTGATTCCACCGATGAGACCCAGCTTTCGGGAGCAATCAACAAGGCCGTCGGCATTTAACGAGGAACCGATTTTTCCCAGCACCGTACGAAGTCTCGTGCGGTGCTTTAATTTTTGCCCTTAAAAAGACTAGAGCTCTCATACACAGCCCACCCACGGGCACTCCACCCAATTTAAGCTCAAGGCCGGCACGGGTTCTAAGGCAGAGCTCGACCTCGATCCCGCGAGCCACACAGCGCAGAAAAGGACTGTCTTGCATTGTTGTCTCAAGACGATAGAGATCAAAAATCCACCCTTCTTCCCCGTGAGCTGGGAAGGAGGGTGGATTCTATGTGGTCGAGCTTAGGAGCTCTTGCGCTTGCGACGAGCAGCCAACTCGTCGAGGCCGACCACGTTGTCCTCGGCGAAGTCATCGATGCGCTCCGAAGGGAAGGAAGAAATGGTGCCGGACAGCTCCTTCAAGATGCCCGGAACCGCAATGCCAAAGACGCCCTGGCCGCCAGCGAGCAAGTCAATGACCTCATCGTTGGAACGGCACTCGTACACGGTGGTGCCATCGGAGACAAGGGTCAGCTTTGCCAGGTCATTTACGCCACGATCGCGCAGGGATTCAACTGCCAAACGGATATTCTGCAGGGAAATACCAGTATCCAGCAGGCGCTTCACGATCTTGAGTACCAGCACATCCTTGAAGGAGTACAGGCGCTGGGAGCCGGAGCCACGCGCCGTGCGGATGGAAGGGTTGACCAGGTTGGTGCGAGCCCAATAGTCCAGCTGGCGGTAGGTGATGCCGGCTACCTGGCAAGCGATGGGAACGCGGTAGCCCACTTCTTCGTCAGGTCCGACGTCAAAAAGTGATTCCTGCACGTAGGTGGATTCGGACTGGGAGTCCTCGTTAATGCTCACGTAATTACTCCAATGGGGTTTGTTGGAAGTTCTAAAGATCAATTAAAAGCCACGCACATACGCCCGTCAAGCGCTGCTTGCTCAACTGTCAAGTACAACTTTAGACTTCTCAAACCCCATTGTCACCATTAGTCACACGCGTGTCATTAATTTTTTTCGTCGTCATCCCCCGAAAGGAAATCCTTTTCGTCCATACCCAAAGACCTCATCATGGCTTCAAAATCTGCATCTGCCTGCGCATTTCCTGACGCCGAGGTCGAGGAATCATTGTTTTCGCTGGTCGATAGATTATCGCCTGCGGCGGGGGTGGAAATTTCCAGGTCGAAGTACTCTTTCACATCCGCATCGCTGGCATAAACGGACACCTGGGCAAGGAGATCTGCTTCGGCTGAAATCGGGACGTTGAAATATTCGGACACTGCAAGTGCGTCGCTTAACCGAGAGTCATAAACCTCTCCGTTCGGAGCCTTGATATCTACCATGAAGGTTCCCTGGTGGTAATTGGCAATTTCAATCGCATCTACCCCGCCAGTGCCCTCTAGTACCTCGCAGATCAGATCGTGTGAGGTGGGACGGTTTGGCTGGTGTCCGTCCAAGACTGCGGCCAGTTGCATACCCTCGATGGGAGAAATCCACACGGGTATCAAGCGGTTTTCTTCCGGCCAGCGCAGCAAAGCGCACACATCGTCTCCGGGGCCGACCTGGTGGATACCGTGGAACTCTAGGGATACATCACTCATAACTACCACTCTCCCACAAAGACGGGAGCGTGTGTGTATTAGGAGTGGTATTCGTCGCGCAGATCCGATTTCACCAGAGTTGCGTGCAAGGACACCACGAGCGCGGTCATTTGCTGGGAAATTTCCTCCGCCTTCTGATGCGCGGTATCGGAATTTGAGTGCGCCACTGGAGCCGCAGCCTGGGAGATCAGGTCTGCCTGTCGGCGGGCGTTATTGCGCAGGGACTTGAGTTCACGGGAGCCGAAACCAAATGCCTTAAGCGCCACCGCGGCCGAGACAATGGCTACGTCGTCGGTATTGAAAAAGCCTGCGACATCCGGGCGGATGAGGCCATATTTAACCAAGGAGGCTACATCATCTTCGCTGGCACTAGCTTGGGTAGCCACCTCTACATCGGTCAGGCGGGTGACCACAGGGGCCTTAAACTGCTGCGGCGAGAGCAGGGTTTCCGCATTTCCTGCGGAAACGATGGCGGTCACCTGGCCGGAATCCATGGCTTCTAGCTGCTCGCGGATAACCTTCAGCGGCGTATAGTTATCGCGCTGAGTGGTGAGAATATACCGCAGTCGGTCCACGTCCTCCTGGGTGAAGCGGCGGTAGCCCGAGGCCGTGCGCTGTGGACTGATGAGCCCCTCAGATTCGAGGAAGCGAATCTTGGACACCGTGACGTCTGGGAATTGCTGATTCAGCGTTTCCAAAACCACGCCAATGGACATGGTCTTTGGCTTCTTAGCTTTAGGGCTGGTGCGGCGTACTGCTGCTGCCGAAGAATCTGCTGGGCTCACTGTGTCTATCTCTTAGGGGTACTGAAAGTTCTTATCGTGCCATAAGCAGACTACACCGCCCCTCCTAGTAAGGAAGTGCGGCTAGTCTACGAAAATAATTAGCTCTGGTTCGCGATGAAAACCAGGCGGAACTTGCCAATCTGGATTTCGTCTCCCACCTCGAGCACCTGGGAGTTGCGGGGCTCGCGGTTAACGTAGGTTCCGTTGAGGGATCCCACATCAACTACCTCGAACTTGCCGTCATCATTCTTGCGAAACTCCGCGTGGCGACGGGATACCGTAACGTCATCGAGGAAGATGTCTGCCTCGGGGTGGCGGCCGGCGGTAGTAGTCGCCTGATCCAGCAAGAAGCGGGCACCCGCATTCGGGCCACGCTTGACCACGAGGAGGGCCTGACCTTCCGCCAGGTTGTCGGTGCCGGCAGCGGTAGCATCATTGCCATTCGCGCCGTTTTCCATCTCCTTGAGCAGGTCTGCGCGGAATACAGATGTGGTCTCTACCTGTGGTTCCGGGGTTCCGGTGTTCTCGCTCATTGTTACCTCCGGGGATTAGTTACGAGTTACTTATAACAATACTAGCGACTCATGTGAGTCCGTGACCGCTTCGCGGGGAATAATTTCACTGGAAAATGTTTCCGATGCCGCTCAGCACGGAATTTCCCTTGCCCGCAAGGGGGTTATCGGACACCATGTAGGTCCATGTAGCACTCGGACGAGCGAGGCCGGCGTCATCGAGGTGCGCCCCGGCGGCGTCGATAAGCACTGTGCGGAAAGTCTCCACAGACTTGTCGACGGCCCTCTGGGCCAAGTCCTTAAACTCCCTCACCGCAATGCGGTGGTACTCGTCGATGGGCGTCTCCCGTGCGATGGCGCGCAGGTGGATCGACTCGCGCACATCGTCCATAAGCTCCAGGTGGTCGGCCCAAGCCAAGTCCAAGTGATAGAGCATGATTTCGCGCGCGGCCTTGATGCGGGCTTCCTCAGGAACCTCTGTGAGCTCTGCTGCGCGCTCCGGGGCACGCTCGGATAGTTCCTGCCAGGCTTGATCAGTATCCAGTAGGTTGGCTCGGCGCTCATCAATAATAATGCGCTGATCCGCCAGGAGCTGATTATACTTCCAGGTCTGGGCATGAATTTCGAGTAGTTGACCCTCGGTCACACGCTGGCAGTGTGCCACGAAATCACTAACTCGCTTGGATTCAATGCGCCCGTCTTCTGCTGGTTGGGCACGCACTGTCTCGCCGTCGCCGCCTTGCTGGACCACATCGTCTTCAAGGGAGACGAAGAATAGGGACAGGCCCGGATCACCTTGCCGGCCTGCACGGCCGCGCAATTGGTTATCCAAGCGGGCGGTGCGGTGGCGGGAGGTACCGATAACCGCCAAGCCTCCCAGCTCCGCTACGGCATCGTGGTCAGCTTCGTTAGCCCCGCCCAACTTAATATCGGTGCCGCGCCCAGCCATCTGGGTAGAGACGGTAACGCGTCCAATATCGCCGGCCTCGGCGACGATCTGTGCCTCCTGCTCATCATTTTTGGCGTTGAGCACATTGACGTCGATGCCGCGCTCGCGCAACGCATCCGCCAGATCTTCCGACTCGGCAACATCCTGCGTGCCCACCAAGATGGGCTGGCCCGTGGCGTGAATGGTGGCAATTTCTTCCACGATGGCGGCGGATTTGTCATCGACCGTCGCAAAAATGCGGTCTTGCTCATCAAAGCGCTGCAGGGGTTTATTGCGGTCGATCACGGATACATGAAGATCATAGAACTGCCGCAGCTGATCGGTCGCTTCCACCGCGGTACCCGTCATGCCGCACACGAGTGGGTAACGCCGCATAAGTTCTTGCAGCGTGATGGTGTCGAGGATGCGCCCGCCTTCGGAAACCTCTAGGCCTTCCTTGGCTTCTACTGCCGCTTGGAGCCCGTCGGGCCAGCGTTGGAGGTCGGCAACGCGGCCCCGGGAGGCGTCGATAAGCTGCAGCTTGCCATCCACCACGATGTAGTGGATGTCTCGGATAAGCAGGGCCTTGGCATGCAGGGCGAGGTTGACCTTCACCAAGATGGTGCCGATATTCTCCTCCGAATAGAGCGAATCAATGCCCAATTCCTGCTCCACGCGGCGTGCACCAGTCTCGGTTAGCTGAACAGTGCGGCCGTCCTCAGAGATGGAGTAGTCCAGCTTCTCGCGCAGGCGGGAAACCACATTGGTGATGTGCCCGGTGGGGGCCTCACCCGGGCGATTGCCGGCCAGCACTAGGGGCACAAGGGCCTCATCTACCAGGACGGAATCGGCTTCATCTACGAGGGCGACGTCGCCGGCGGCCTGCACCGTGTGGGAGCGGTCGGTAATTTGATTATCGCGCAACAAATCAAAGCCCAGCTCGTTGACCGGTGCGTAGATAATATCCTGCGCGTAGGCAACGCGGCGCTCGTCCGGTGACATGCCCTCCGTCACCGAGGCGACGCTTAAGCCAAAGAACTCCACGACAGGCCGCATCCATTCGGCGTCGCGGGCGGCGAGATAGTTATTGACGGTAACAACGTGGACGCGTTTGCCACTCAACGCGAAACCTGTAGCCGCCATGGCGCCAACCAAAGTCTTGCCTTCGCCGGTTGCCATCTGGATGACGTCTCCGGTGAGCAGGCGCAGGACTGCCTGGGATTGCACGTTGAAGGGATTCATGCCCAAGGTGCGCTCGCACGCTACGGCCAGGGCCGCGAGGAACTGCGCCTTATCCGCAATCTCGCCGCCTTTCACAGCATCGCGTGCGGCTTGGGCTACAGCTGCGTCGTCTTGCTGGCCCAATGCCCGTGCCGCTTCATCGGCTGAACCCACGATGGCCTTGGATTTCTTATCGTTACGTTCGCTTTGCGAGCCCATTGCCTTCCAGAACCAATCAAACGCGCCCATACCTCATCCTCCTTATTTGGATTGCTCCTATCGACTGTAGTCAACCTGGTATGGCTTGCGGGTAAGAGGCCCGTTATTCTAGTTCTCATGCAATCCGTCAATGTTAAGCTGCCTTCGAGCCGGGGTACCGAGATGGCCGGAACCATCGACTTCCCGGATTCTCCTCCGATCGCCTATGCCATCTTTGCCCATTGCTTCGCCGGCTCCCGCCATACTCCCGGGGCTGCCCGCACCGCGAAGCAGCTCACCGAGTTCGGCATCGCCACTTTGCGTTTCGATTTTCCCGGCCTTGGCCAGTCCGCCGGTGAATTTGGCGATACTACTTTTAGCCAGAACGTTGAAGATATTCATGCCGCTGCCGCCTGGCTGACGGAGAACTACTCTGCCCCACAATTGCTCATGGGCCACTCGCTAGGTGGCGCCGCCGCGTTGAAGGCGGCCACCACCATGAAATCACTCAAGGCGGTAGCCACCATTGGCGCCCCCTTTGATCCTGCCCACTCCGTGCTTCACTATGCGGACAAGATCGGCGAGGTCGACGCCAACGGCGAGGTAGAAGTCATCCTCGGCGGCCGCGGCCTTATCATTTCCCGCAAGTTCTTGGAGGACTTGGCAGATACCAATCCCGAGGAATATCTGCCTAAGCTACGCAAGCCTTTGATGGTATTGCACTCGCCCATTGACCAGACGGTGGGTATTGACAATGCGCAAAATATCTTCCTGCTCACGCGCTACCCCAAGTCCTTGGTCTCCCTCGACAAGGCCGACCACCTGCTCACCAAGCAAGGTACGGCCGCTCGTGCAGCGGATCTCATCGGTGCATGGGCCGAGCAGTTTATCGTTCCTGACTACCGCCCAGAAGAAGTAGGAACCGACGCCGCAGTTGCGCAGCCGGCTACCGGCACCAAATTCGGCGTGGTCGTGCGCCACAATGACCATAGCCTCAGTGCCGACCGCACGAAGAAGAATGGCGGCAAGGGTAAGGGCTTTACCGCAGAGGGCCTTATTATGTCCGCGCTGGCCACGGCGGCTACCCAAGCAGTCAAGGATGCCGGCAAGAGGCTTGCGCTTGACGACGTCCACGTGAGCATCACCCAAACCGGCCCCGCCAGCTTCGAGCGCCGCATCGAGCTTAAAGGGAACCTGTCTGCATCAGAAGAATCCACGCTGCGATCCGCCGCGAAAGACACCGATGTGGAGCGCATGCTCGGCAACGTCACCATCGTGGACGTGGACGCGCACTAATGGCTGCCTTCGAGTCCTCGCGCCGCTGCCCGTGCGGCACCGGCCTGATCTACGGAGAGTGCTGCGGCAAGTACCATGCCGGCACCAATGCGCCTACCGCAGAGGCCCTCATGCGCTCGCGCTTTAGCGCCTTTGTTACTGGCGACGAAGCTTATCTGCTCCGTACGTGGGATCCCGATACTCGCCCTGCAACCCTTGACTTGGCAGATTCTCCCGTCCGTTTTTATCGCCTCGATATCCTGGATACCCAAGCAGGCGGATTGCTCGATAATTCCGGCGTGGTGGAGTTTGAGGCCTTCTATAAAGGCGCGGCCGTTGGCTCACAACGCGAGCGTTCTTCGTTTCGCCGCGTGGGCGGCGCTTGGGTCTACTCCAGCGGCGAGTTTTAGCGCAGGTTACACCCCAAATTTCACAGTAGAATCCTACTGATGTAATCTAGACAAGTCGCACAGTTCGACGGCGGGCTATGGCGCAGTTTGGTAGCGCACTACACTGGGGGTGTAGGGGTCGCAGGTTCAA